>MEHZ011495165.1_pt1 | contig 26415 bp, 8 predicted proteins | sample 897221 | NCBI WGS metagenome assembly MEHZ01 (sample SAMN05514161, study PRJNA337945) | marine metagenome | isolation source: marine surface water | place: Arctic Ocean | collected 2007-12-13
CCCCTGCGGCAATGACCTAAACAAATCTTACCTCTTGAGAACCACTGAATTAATAAACATACATTTTTCATTTGTAATTTTTAAATTACTTTACTATACTAATAATATACAAATTTTAAAGAACCTAATCAAATATAATAGTATATTTGTATAAAATCACATAATAACAAATCTATGAATCAAGTAGACCCATTAATTTTTAAAAATAAATTTAGCATTGAGTTTTTACCAACAGAAACGTTGTTGGGATTTAAAACTGTTAATTGTGAACTGCTTTGTGAAGATGACCAATACCGTTGGGTAAGCGGAATTGAGATTGGTCTTATATTTTTTACATTTTCTTATGTAAATATGAAGGCATAAATTTTTTGCTTTAGAAAATTTTAAGTAAATTATTACTACCTAGCTGCACTCCTTAACAGGGTGCGGCTTTTTAATCCCTTATAAAATATAATATGAACAGAGACATTTTTAAAGCTAGAACTAACATACTCCCATATGAATACCCACAACTCCTAGCATACAAAGATGCTATTAGACATTCCTACTGGATTGATACAGAGTTTAATTTTACAGAAGACATACAAGATTTTAAAGTCACTATTAATGCAAATGAAAAAGATGTAATAAAAAAAACAATGCTTTCTATTGCACAGATAGAAGTCAATGTAAAAACATTCTGGGCTGACATGTATAAACGTATGCCTATTACTGAAGTAGGAGATGTAGGTATGACCTTTGCTGAATCAGAAGTAAGACATAAAGATGCTTATGCTAGGCTGCTCAGAATACTAGGTTTAGAAAAAGAATTTCAAAGTGTTATTGAAGTACCTGCTATTGCTGGTAGACTTAAGTACTTAAAGAAATACCTGGATGGTACACGTTCAAGAGATAACAAGATGTATACTAAATCTGTGTTGTTATTCTCTTTGTTTATAGAGCATGTAAGTTTGTTTAGTCAGTTCTTAATTATGATGAGCTTCAACAAAGAAAAGAATGTTTTTAAAGGTATATCTAACGTTGTAGAGGCTACTAGTAAAGAAGAAGAGATACACGGTAACTTTGGAGCTGAGATTATTAACATCATCAAGAAAGAAAATCCTGAGTGGTTTGATGAAGAGTTTGAAGAACTAATCTATTCTGCTTGTAAAAAAGCTTATACTGCTGAGTGTGGTATACTAGATTGGATCTTTGAAAAAGGAGAGCTGAAGTTTCTATCTAAAGAAACTATTCAAAACTTTATAAAGAACAGATTTAATAATTCTTTAGAAAAAATAGGTATGAATTCAATCTTTGACGTTGACTCAGAACTATTAGAATCTACTGAATGGTTTGATATAGAAATACTAGGAACCAAAGAAGGAGACTTCTTTTACAAGAAGAGTGTAGATTACAACAAGAAAAGCAAAAGTATAACTGAAGATGATTTATTTTAAAAGGTGAAGTTTGCAAAGTTTTTTCTAATTTGGTACAGTCAACAAATGGCTATACCTTTTTGGGTGATAGGTCATGTGCACCTACACTTTGCTACATGGCACAACTTTTATGAGTATTCATTATCAATCTTCTTACACTTAATGGTGGCTATAGGCTTTTGGATAGATTGGAAACAAAACGGAAATAAAAATCAAAATAATGGAATATAATAATTACTACTGGCTAAATGAAGACAGCCGCACATTTTTATCAAGAGGATACATTACAGAAACCCCTGAACAAAGAATCAAAGACATTGCTATAAAAGCAGAGAAGTATCTAAATATAAAAGGATTTGCAGAAAAGTTTGAACACTACATGGCCAAAGGATATTACTCTTTGTCAACTCCAGTGTGGATTAACTTTGGTAAAGCAAAAGGATTACCTATTAGTTGTTACGGATCTAATGTAGATGACAACTTGGACAGTATATTAAATGCTGGGCGTGAAATTGGAATGATGTCTAAGTACGGAGGAGGCACCTCTGCTTACTTAGGTAATATTAGACCTAGAGGTACAGAAATATCTACAGGAGGGTTTGCTGATGGCCCAATACATTATGCTAAGATATATGATACTGTTGTGGATGTATGTAAACAATCCGAAGCAAGACGTGGAGCATGTGCAGTTTACTTACCTGTAGAGCATGCGGATATTTTAGAGTTTTTGGATATTGGTACAGATGGTAACCCTATACAGAATCTTCAATATGGTGTTACAGTTGGTGATACCTGGATGGAAGAGATGAAAGCAGGGGACAAAAGCAAACGTAAAGTTTGGGCTAAGATTATTCAAAACAGAAGTGAGATTGGTTTTCCATACATAATGTTTAAGGATAGCTCTAATAACAATTCTCCTTATAAAGAATTAGGTCTTGAGATTACTGCATCAAATCTATGTTCTGAAATACAATTACCTACGGATAGTTACAATTCCTTTGTGTGTTGCTTAGGATCTATCAACCTATTACACTGGGATGAGATTAAAGAAACTGATGCTGTAGAAACATACGTATACTTTCTTAATGCAGTAATGGATGAGTTTATTATTAAGGCAGAAACAATGCCGGGTATGAAAAGAGCATTCAACTTTGCTGAAAAACACAGAGCAATTGGCCTTGGTGTATTAGGTTACCATTCTTTATTTCAGTCTAAGCTTATTGAGTTTGATTCAATTCAAGCTAAAGGTTTGAATGCTCAGATATTTAGTACTATAAAAGATAGAAGTGAAATTGCATCAAGAGAACTACATAAAGAATATGGTTACACATCTCTTAGGGAAGGTTATGCTAACACAACTCTTATGGCTATAGCACCAACCAAATCAAGTAGCTTTATACACGGTGCCGTGTCTATGGGTATAGAACCCATTAAGTCTAACTACTTTATTAAAGACCTTGCTAAATCTAAGACAGTATACAAGAATCCTTTCTTAGAAGTTGAATTAGAAAAGTACGGGTTAAATAATACTAAGACTTGGCAATCCATGCTTAAGAAAGATGGTAGTGTACAACACTTAGACTTTCCAACTAAATTAGTATTTAAGTCCTTTGTTGAGATATCCCCTAAAGAAATTGTATTACAAGCAGCACAGAGACAGAAGTATATTGATCAGTCACAGTCTTTAAACCTTATGATAGATCCGTCTGTCTCAGCTAAAGATATTAATAAGCTTTATATGTATGCATGGGAAGAAGGTGTCAAGACTTTATACTATCAGTTTAGTAAGAGTAGTGCACAAGACTTTGCAAGAAACATTTTAGAATGTAGTAGTTGTGAAGGTTAGGTTATTATTACTGTTGGTTTGCCTAGGTTGCAAACCACATTATAATCCAGATAATGATCCTAACGTACTAGATTGGTATATAGATGAAGGAGAGCTTATTATTTATACTAAGCAAGACTCAATACAAGATGCATATGATAGAGCTATTTATATTGATTCTTTGGATTATAAATAAAATACACAGAGTCACATAAAGGGCAATAAAAAAAGGGGCCATCTATCTTGGTCCCTCCGTAGTAAGTCATGGGTTTATCACAACTTTTACATGTATTTTTAGTAACTATTTTCTTAATCCTTTATGATTATCAATCCTATCTAGAATTTTATTAAGCTCTTCTGTTTTTATCAGTCCTGCCATAGAAGCATTCTTTAAAGCACTTATAAGTTGTAGTATCATAAAAGGTACAATAACAACTTCTGATAGCCAGCCTGTTCCGGTAAAACCTTTTTCTACCATAAGGATAACTGTAAGAATAGCTAACCATGTAAAGGTGTTTCTTGTAATTCTTAATGCTTTATATGTTTTAAAACCCTCTCTTTTACAGCCTGCCCAAACTCCAAATATCCCATCTAACCATAATACTGAACAAACTGCTAAGTATTGTTCCATGTTTTCCATTGATAAATCAAAAAAGTACGTACATAAATACGTACAGAATGCTGTTATACTCACTATTAATAATTTAGTTGTCATTATTTAATTTTATTTTCTCATGTGCGCCTGTATACTATAATATAACTAAATAATATGTCAGTCACTAGATTTAAACCTGTTAATTTGTCTTATTTAATATAAAAATCATCATTCTTTTCAAAAGAAAAATACTTTTGTATTGAATACAATAAAGGCAAAACATCAAACCAATTCTTTGCCATCTTTAATTGTCCTTTTCTAGGTTTGTTTTGATAAACAATACTACTGTCTTGCATAAACTCTTGATCGCTTAAAAATAACCATTTGACTGGAGTCTGTACTGTAAGTTCTAATGCTTCTCCTAACTCACCCAATGTTCTTGTAGATGCAATTGGTGTCTTTGCCATCTGATACATTTGTTGAAAACCACCAAGTCCAGGTATTGGAATAAACATAACCATTTCTTTTCTTGCTCGTACTGATGTATATGCAATAAAGTTTTTAAGTTTTCTTTCTATACCCTCATCATCATCATCAGCACCTTCAAATAAATTACTTAATAGAAATAAGTTCATTACCAAAAATGCTTCACCTAATGTTCTATATACATTTTTAAGCAGCATATTTGCTTTATTATCATCATAGAATTCTTCACCACTAAGATTTTCAGAATAACCATAAGCTTCTTTAAATCCTGCTCCCAAATTTTTACCTATAGACCCCATGCCTTGAGCTTGTAATACTCTTGTACCATGTTTACTAACACCAGTCATATACTTACCAAATTTAATAAAAGACAAGTATCTTCCTTCAAGCCATCCTAAATTTTGATCATAGTATTGTTGTTGAAATCTTGCTCTAAATGCAGGCATTACCCACTTGTGAAACTGAGCTATCAATATACCTAAGAAATTATTTTGAATTACCATTCTATCTTCTCTAGCATAGTTACCGTGTATCTGTTTATTTACTTCACGTATTCTATTTCTTAATCGTGCTCTATAGTTATCATTATAAGGTTGCGTAAATCCTGTTCTTTTATCTATAACAGTATCAAAGCCATCTTTTAGTTTGGCTGTTTGAGTTGCTGCATCCCAATCCCATGCTTCACGTATACTTAAAGTCTCATCTCCATTAGTTAAGAATGTACTATATAGTATAGCATGACCTATAGTACTTTGTGCATAGTATTCTGCACCTTGATTAAATGAATAACCAAAGCTTGTAAATCTTTCCCATACCGTACCTGTATCTTCTCTACCACTAAACGTTTCTCTAATATCTGTACTATCATCCATCATATAATAATGGTCTGATAACCACTCATATAAAGACAAAGGTTTCTTTATATCATAATTGGCTTTTTTTAACTTGACACTATTTAATGTAGCAACCCTAGTAGTAAAATCTGCAAAGTCCCCTATTGATTCTGGAGTTCTTTGTATTATACCCCTTGTAGCTGTAACTGCAAAATCTTGTTGTGCTCTTTTATATCCTTGACCAGTAAAAAATAAACCACCCATTGCTTCAATAGCATTATTTATTTGTCCAATAGTAAGGTTATTAAAGTTACCAAAAACATTAAATGCAACATAAGCTAAAGAGGAAGCATTGACTAATAGATTTGTTGTTTTTTCAACAGCACCTTGTGTCATCCTATCATTATCATAAAATGTCATTTTCATATAGTGATGAGCTCTTCTAGCTGCATTACTTTGTAAGCCGTCATAATTCTTTTTTCCTATCTCTTTAGTTATTGAACCTTTAGCTTTGTCATATAGTTTACCAACTAAAGTAGTTGCACCAGGAGCTTGATAATCTCTCATCTCTATTACTTTAACTATAGCTTTTAGTGAGTCTTCTATTTCTCCCATTGCCTCAAAGTTTTCTGCCATAGTACTAAACTTGATTAAACTCTTTGTTAAATCTTTTTCTAGTTGACCCTTTGTAGGCTTAGTTCTTAATGCAGCAAATTGTGCTTCTAAAGCCGCTCTCTTTTTTTCATAAACACCTAATGTAATTTTATTGTCTTTTCTTTCTTGTCTAAGCTCCTCCATTTGATTTTGGACTTGCTCTAAATCTGAGTCAACAGAAGCAGAACCAGTATAGTATACAGGTAAGGTATCAATTAAGTTACCATCATTATCTACTTGTACAATTCTTTGTGTTGCAGTTGTAGTAAAAAACTGTCTAAAGTTTCTCACTAATCTAGGTAAAAGCTTAGTCACTACAGGAGGTTTATCTAATAGGTCTTTTACTAAATTATTTTTAATGATAGGCACTTTACCTAGCATCTTATTTCTAACTGACTTAGGTAGTTTATCTAGTAATGATTCATAGTCTTTTACAAAAATATCATAGAAATTTTTTCTTGCTTGTCCTAGCGCATCTTTAGGATTCATTATATCACTATACTTAGTATTTAATAATGACTTCACTGATCCATCAACATCAATAAAACTATCTTTAACTTCAACAAAGTCAGGTCTAACAGACGGGAATGATTCATTTTCTAGAATAACACCAGTAGGTCTTTTGCTAGCATCCTTATACATCTTTGTATATGGTTGTTCTTGATAATACTTTCTTCTATATGATTCATATGCTTGCTTGTTGGTTCCTGGTTTCTTTATCCAATTACCTCCTTCACCATTAGACCAAGGTTGAAAGATTTCCCATTTTGCTCTTACCTTTGTAAACTCATCTGTATACCTGTGATATTTGCCAGAATTTAATTGACCATCTTCATATGACTCAGCATTCATAAAATCACCAAAAGCTTTTTTCTTAAAGTAAAGTTCTTTATTATACTTTAAGTCACTCTCTTTGGCATTTATTATAGAGAAGATAGGTCTATAATGAAATGGCTTACCATTTATATCATACAGTTCGTCTCTTAATCTTGTTTTTTCTGAAAAATATTGTTGACCTATACGTTGAGTATATAGTCCTGTAAAGTTACCCTCTTCATCAAACTCTAACATAAAGTCATAAAGCTTTTGGAGATCTTTTTCAGATGATAAAGTTAAAAGTGATGCACCAGCTTTTCTAAGATTCTCTTCCCTAGCTTTTACTTTATCCAGGAATTCAATTCTTTTAATCTTAAATATCTTATCCATTGTACCTAATAAAAAATCTGCTGATGTTGCTAGATCTTTTGAATACAATTCTGCTTTGTCTACATCAGGAACTAATTTTATTAAATCCTCAATATCCTCTACAGTAAATGTCTTACCACTATGTGACTGTAATATGTTATTCTTGTCTTGACTCATTCCATCTTGTGATAGTGATTTAGACAAATCTAAAACATAGTTTATTAAAGCTTGATTTATTAATCCTTCTCCTTGACCATTACCTTTGATAGTAGGTGCACCAAGTAACCTAACTAACTGAATATTAATTTGGTTTATTAAAGATCTTTGAGTTGCATTAATATCTGTATTATCTTTTATAAGATATAAACCATCAAACGTAGTTAAGAATTGATTAAAGTTCATTACATACTTAACATAGTTAGGATCTTTAACAATGCTTTGTGGATCTATTACATAAGCTTCAAACTTTTGCATTTCTTTAAGAGCATCTCTCAATAGCTTTGTATATGCTACTGACTGAGCAACTGGTCCTTCTGCTTTTGCAACAGTTATATAAGATAATGTATTTGCAATTGTCTCTCTATGATCTGCAGCTGATCTATCACTAAAAATATTTGCTTCAGTCATCTCTCTAACTCTTGCCTCATCTACTATAGCTTCGTAATAAGAGCTCAATGCAACTGAAATAGTACTCTCAGCAGGATATAATGATGGATCCACTTGCTCAGCCATAGTCTCTAGCTCTAAATTTTTTTCATCTACATCATAAAGGCCTTCCTCTAAATCTTTTGATAGTTTATCAACTTCATCATCTGATATTGTATATACAGAATATGGAATGATACCATCTACTTTATCTGCATTTTGAAATTGAGGATGATTTATATGGCCATGAAATTGTAATGCTTTTCCTTTATAACTTAATATTAAGCTTTGTAAAGCATCATCTCCATAAACAATATCATACCCTTGGTTTTCTGCCATTCTTCTAACAAGTCCTACCTCTACTTGATCTTGTACAGATAAACTTAACTTATCATCCTTTAATAAATTACCTTCCTGCAAATCTACTTTATCTTGATAGTATGAACTCTTTTCTAAATCATTTTTTAATACACCTTTAATCCATGTTTTTGGATTTTTAGACATTACATTAGACTCATTGATTTGTAGTTTCAGTATCTTAAAGTGACCTACTCTATTTATTATAACCACATCGGCAATACCAGCTGTGTCAGTTAATTGATCATAAAACACTACGTTAGTTAACATTCTATCAGTAGCATTCATTGTTGTTTGTAGTTCCTCTACCAAATTATTAAAAGCTTGCTGAGCAAACTCTGGTGTTAAGCCAACAAGTTGATCTTGTATATTTTCAAATGATTGATCTATTGCTATTGCATCTAACATTAAACTTACATCTTGCTTAACTTCTATAGTTTTCTGACTGTCTTGCTTCCTACCAACAACGTCTGACGTAGACTTTATAACTTGCTTTCTATCAGTTAGATTATAAAATTTACCATCTTTTTTATTTAAAATAACTAAAGGATCACTGTTTTGTGTAGAACTTTCAGGTCCTGCACTAACAGATAACGTATCAGATTCTTGTTTAGCTTCACTTACTTTATGTGTTAGCCTATCAATAATACGTTTTTGAAATTCATTAGACTTAGCTTTTACTTCATCTATAACTTTCTTTTTTTTAGGAGATAAATTATACATTACCTTACCGTTAGTCTGTAATGTATCTATATTAAATACTATCCCTGTTGTATTTAACAATTTAGCAATATCAGATAAGCTAGCTCTTTCAGAGATGTTATCTATATTAATAGTTCTACCGGTTATTACTTCATTTAAGTTTTTGATTATTGTTGATAACCATTCTAACAATTGAAGAACTTTATCCATAAAACTTTGCGTAGGACTTTCTTCATATTCTTTTTTAAAGTGTCTTGCTAATGCTTGTGTAATCAACTCCATCTCTCTTGCGTCAGCACCAATGCCTCTATTACTATTATAGGCATCATCAATCTGTTGTTTCATTTCAGGAAATGCTTTAGCTGCTTCTGCTAAGAGGCCCTCATATAAACTTATATTACTTGACTTAACTGCTTCAATAAATGGATGCAATACTTCCTCTATTGCTACCTCATCAGTAACTCTTCCTTTTATTAGGATTACATTGTTTTCTACATAAAAAGAATTAATTTCACTAAAAGGAACTCTAGACTTTCTCCATTGAGGTATGTCATTATATAACTTTTCTGCCTCACTAACAGATTTCAAAGACACATTTAAACCAGGAATTAACTTCATTAAATGCATAACAACATGTCTTGTTCTAGGAAAGTCCCATGATCTAGATTTTTCTAACATGTCCTTTGGGCTAAATATTGTACTATCTATCCTTACAGAATAAGTTTTTGGAGTTTTTTTTATTTCAACTGAGTTAATTGGTATATTATTTATCTCTAAGTATTTTTCTAATCTTCTTCTATTAGATTCTACTAAGTCATCACTTGGTTGTAATGTTGCTTGATCAGTGTTGTTTATAAAATACTTTCCTTGAAAGCTGTGTATAATACTAAGTCTCCTAAGATTGTTTAATAGTGATTGACCAAAGTCTAATTGCTTTAAGTTATATAAGGTTTGCTTATTGCTAAGAAACTCTATTGCTTCTGCAACAGTAGGTATTGTGTTTGTCTTAGTAAAGTTCTGATACTGATCAATTACATTTCCTACTACTACATCTGTACCATACTCTTGTTTTAGAGACTGGTATTCTGCTGTATTTTTATTATGACATTTGCTCATGGTTCTCTATTAAATTCCTAATATACATTTTTTAACATAGTCTTCAAAATCTTCTTCAGATTCAAAGTTTGTTAATGGGCTATTATATAACTCTATCATAGCTTCTAAAGAATCTATGTTGTTATTTTCTAGTGCTTCTATTTGAGATGTTGCCTCTACATTAACACCAGGAGTTTCAAAGATACTATTATAAAATGAAGTAATGATAGGGTATTGATTACTAATCTCTTCATCAAACAATTCAATTTGTAGTGCTTGTTTTTCCGTAGGTTTTGGTATATTTTCTTGTGCATCAACAATACCTGTGGCTTCATCTTCAACAGCCTCACTAGTTTGTACTGCTTCAGTCAAATTCCTTTTCTTAATCGTTGTGTCAAAAGCATCAGCTAAAGATTCAACAAACCAATTTTGACCACCCGTTTCCCAAACTGTATTTTGTTTAGTAGGTTGGTGAGTAGAAGAACTTATCCAAGTAACACCCCCTTGTTCAATTATTGAAGAAACTAACCTAGGGTGTTGCTCTAATTTAGCTGATATTAAATCTACCATCAACTTATAGTTATCACTATTTTCCTTAGTAGGTTTAGTCCTAGCTTCAGACTTATCTTTTAATGCCTGATAAGCTGCCTCAACATCTTTATAGTTTTTACCATTAAAAGTTATAGGGTAGGACTCTGCAAGGTTACCTTTAGACTTAGCTAATTCCGTAGGATTAGTAAGCGCTGCTGCTAAACCTTTAGCATTAGAAGATATTTCAACCCCACTAGTTTGTACTTCAGCCTCTTCTGCAAATGGTTTGGCAATTGCTACGGCTTCTTCATAAGTATCTAGACCAAATTCAGTAAGTGCTCCAAATTCACTATGTTGTACATCATACTTACCATCAACTGTTGATAGACTAATTCGGGCTTCTCCAAATTGCATTTGTCTTGTTTCACTAGGTTTACCAATCCCTAATAAATTATTTAATGTATCTATATCTGCAATATTAACAGCTTTACTTGTATCTTCTGCTGTAAAATTGATTTCATTTTCTGTAGCTTCTACAGTTGCATTCTCATTTGCTAATGCTTGATTTTGTATAGTGTTTGGAGGTGGTACAAAATCTTCAAAATTCATACTGTCAAATTGATCAGCAGCATACGCAGTTCTCATATCACCTTTGTTTCTTATATTGGTTCTATTTTCTTGAGTACTTGGTCTTGGCCCAAACATAAAACCTATTCCATTTTGATAGTAAGAACCTTGCATTTCTGTTTTTTTATAAATAGCTACTGTCGCCAGCTCACTTTCCGTAAAACTGTCTAGCTCAAAAAAGGAGTATTGTGCATCTATAGGATTAGATATAACATCAACAACATTTATAAATTTAGTAAGGCTTGTTTCATCAACTCTACGGTCTACTTTTGCAATTTCTTCTTCAGATAGTTTATATTCTAAAGTAACACCTGCTTTAGTACCTTCTATCTTTTTCGTACTATAACCTTTACGGTTAAAGCCCATAGTTGGTATTCCACCTATTTCTATTAAATCATAAGTTATTGTATTAATTTTAGAATTTACTGAAGCAGATCTAAAATAACCATCTTCAAATTGTTTAACTAGCTCATAACGTTCAGCTCCAAATGTTTCTAACCAACCTTTATTAGTTAAAAAGACTTCATTAACATTGTTAATTTGTTGTAGATATTCATCCATTACAAATGGAGAAATAGCATCTAGTAAAGTTCCCCTAGCAGACTGCAGACCATCCTTAACCATTAAATAGTTTACTATAGTCATAGCATCTTTTCTTAATAAAGGATTTCCGTATAACTTTGAAAAAGAAGTTTGTAAATCTAGCTTTTGGTCTTTGTCTAAACTTCTCCAAGTATTAGCTTGAATTAGATTCATACCTGTATTGTTTGTTTCAGAAAACATAGGAAGCATAGTAATAAAATTTTCCAAAAAGAAATTACCCTTATCAGCTGATGTTAATCTTTTAATTGCAGTATATATAGAATTGTCAAAACTGTTTGGATATATTAATTGATTAGAGAGAGTTGCTCCATCTTTTACTTCAGATGACTTTGTCTTCTGCATATATGCTTGTATGGTAAAGAAAGATAACATATCTCTTTTTACTTTTTGTTGATCTTCAACTGTAAATTGTATTTTACTTTTGCTTAGATTTCTAGATACTTTAGCATATATTTTATTAAACTCTTGTGTTCCTGTAATAAATGTAGCAGGAATTAAGTCAAAAGCTATTTGATTAAATATATCTATATTAGATTTTACCCAACTGTTTTTTAGTATTGGTTGTATATCTATAAGTGGGGCCGAATCACCTGGTAGTACACCAATTGTTCTAAAGCTATCCACTCTTTTTTGAACATCACTAAAGTTAGCTCCAATACCATTACCAGCCATTCCTGTAATAGAAGACATTGCTCCAGTAAAAGATGAAATTGTATTTAAATTATTTAGAACTAATAGTATTGATTTTTGTTCTTCCTTAGTTAAAGCTTGACTATTTACACTTTTAGTCATTGTTTCCAATGATACTGATGGAGATGCATCTACCTTCTTTAATGCTTTAAGTTTTCTTGCAACTAAAGTTTTAAAGCTTGCATCAAACTTATCTATTTTATTATTAGCTTCAGTAAATAAATCCCTGACTAATTTACCATTCATTAAAAATACTGCATCAGTTAATGGTATACCAAGTGCTACTGCATTTGTTGCAAGTCCAACAGCTGATGGATGCATGCCTAATTTTGCTACAAAATTTTCTTTTGAGTTATCTGTAAGCATTGTTATAATAGATGAAATTTCATCTTGAATCCTGCTACCATAAGAATTAACTTCTGCACCGTAGCCAAAATAATTTATACCACGTAAAGAAAATGTTAATGAACTTGGTAAAGTTATTCCATATTCACCCAACAAACTTAAATATAAATTTGGTGATACAGCTTTTCCAATAGCAGCACCCTTATTAACTTCAAAAGATATAACTTTACCTGTCATACTATCTACATCAATGTTCTCATTATCTAATCTAGCTACATATTCTGGAGCAGCCTTCTTAAGTTCTTGATACGCATTCTCAATAGCAGTTAGAGAAGCAGGAGTTACTGAAATATCTTTTACTGCTTCATTACCCATTAACGCATACTTATAATCTAAAACTTCATTATTGTAAGCTGCTTCATATGGTTGACCACGTTCATCAACATATTTAACATACTGTTGTTTTGTAATAGGTAAGCCTAATCTAGATGCTGCTTTTACTGCTTTATCTGAAAAGTCTGAAGCCATAAGCTCTGCATCTGTATATGAATCTTCAAGTTTACTACCTTGTTTTTCAAAAGAAGAAACAGCTTGAGAATATACTGTGTCTTTGTTTACTGCTTGATTTATATATCTTACATAATCAGAATAACCCCTACCTGGTGTTTCACCGTATGCATAAAACTTTCCTGTTTTTTTATCATAATAACTCTCCTTTGTTTGTACATAAGCAGTATCAATATCAAAATCAGCTCCTGATATTTCTATTAGTTCAGCAGGAAACATTGCAGAAGACCCATAGTAAGCAGGTAAGAAATCAACGAGCTTAACATTCATACTTGAATGATTATCTTGTGATGGTATACGTACAGCAAACATTTTTCCTACAGAGTCAGGAATAACTGTATTAGAATTATTTTGTAATTGACTATATATATCAGCACTGTGTGCAGGCATAACTGCTTCACTATAATATTGACCTGTACGTTTGCCGTTTTTATATTCTGCCAACTGATATCTTAATCTATCTCTTACTAATATACCTTTACCATTAGAAGGGAACTTGTAATTAGCACCCATGTTTTCTACATCTTGTACAAGTACTGTTTCTCCTTCTGGCACAGCTCCCCTTATAACTTCATTTCTACCTAGTCTTCCATTCTTTTCCATACTATAGATACGTCTAAGTATGGTGTGTCCTTTATCAGATACTAGTGCTAAACCATGTCCAGGAATTTTTTCTTGAAACACACCCTTGCTAAAGTAACTCATAAACAACTGTTCTGCTTTTGCTATACTTATAGGATTGTTAATGTTAAACTTAACATCACCAGTAGTCTCATCTATAGAAAAGAATTCCATAAGATTAGAACTAGCCTTAGATGCTTTTAATGAGTTTAATGCATACTTTAAGAAAACTTGTAAGTTCGGTGTTATGTTTCTATTCTTAGAACTAATAGCAAAATCTTGCATTAGACCTTCAAAACTATATATTAAATTTCTTTTATTTTTAAACTTAAGAATTATTCTTTTACCTAAACTAAGATTATACTCTCTTATTACATCTTTTATAGTTTTAAGATCAGGTCTTGTTTCTATGCTTACTGGTGTGTCAGGTCTCTGTTCAGAAGTAGCTAAAGCTTTAATTTGACTTTGCTCAGTTATTTCATCTTTATTAGTTTTTGTTTTTACTTGCTCTCTAAAATATTTTGCATCTAATTGAATAGAAGGTTGTGTAATATTATCTCCTAATGCCTGAACATTTGTTTTTAACATTTTAAAAGCACTCTCTGGTCCAGCAAAAGTAATACCACCATATTCATTATCCATAGCTACCATATCTCTATATAGTTGTCTAAGTTCTGGATTGTTTTCTGTAAGCTCTTCTGTTAAAGTTATGTAAGAAAATTTAGCATATACTTTACCATCAAAATAAACAAACTTTTTTGAGTTCAACATCTGATTAGTCTTAGCCATACCTTGGGGTCCATACAATTCATCAGCAGTAAGTTCCTGTCCACCTTCTATTTTATCTAGCATCTGTGCACCAAACTTAGTTAAACTACCCAAAGAATTTTGGGCATGTCTATGAAATTTAGGTGTTACATATAACTGTGCATCAGAACGATCTATATCTTTACCACTAAATTCTGATTTAATTGTTGGCTCTTTAAGAATTATTGCATTTAATTTTTCAGTAGATTCAAATACACCAAATTCTGGATTAGATACTGGTGAGTATATACTATCACCTGCAGCATTTTGACCCTTAGCTCTTTTAATTTGTTTTATTGAATCTTCTAATATCATTGCTTGATCACCTAAAAGCAACTCGTTTAATGATTTAGTATTCAAGTAATCATTTAAAAATATTTGCTTTAAGTTGTAAATTCTATCTTCTGTTATATTAAGTTTTAAAGCAGCTACTCTTGCTTTTTGTTCTGCAACCTTACCCTGAACACCATCTAGTAAACCTTTATCAATTAGTCTAGATATTTTATTATCTACACCTAGATTGTCAACCATCGTAAGAAAATTATTAATCTTAATGTTAAGTTGAAGATCCAAGATTCTACTATAATCAGTAGTTGGTCTTCCTTCTATTATCTGTACAGAGCCTAATGCTTCTTTAAGTGCATTTTTAAATGAAGGTGGGTTTTCTTGTGTTGCAGATACTTCTAATGAATCTTTAAGTTCTTGAGTAATCAAATCCTTTGTATTAAACATAAGATTTTTTCTCATTACACCATCTGAATCTGGTATATTATAACCTGGAATTGTTTTAGGTATTTGAATTATCTCACCTGTTTTAGTTACAAGTTCTTGTAAAGGCAGATTTCCTTCTTCATTGTTCTCTCTTACAATTCTATTATATTCATTCTCTACAAAATTAGAAATTTCTTTTATATACTCAGGACTAATAATACCTTGATCACTTCTGTCTGCATTTATTGCCTTTATAATTGGCAATGAAATCTGATCATTTGTATTAGAAGATTCCATTATCCTAATTAGAATAGGAGCAACTGCACCCTTATCCATCTTAGTTTTAAATGTATTACTTCTAGAGTTATAGTCAAATAAATAATTGTTTATCATTGTTGTCAAAAGTTGTTTAGGAGAAAAGCTACCATAATCAGTAGTTCCTATTACACCATCTTGATATGAATCTAGATTAGCACTTCTGTCTAATGTCTTAACTTCTTTTAATCCTGAAAGTCTTTGAATTTTTAGAATATTATCATCTGACATATCTAAAAACTCAAGGTTGTTTAACAAATAATTATTAGCTAAAAATACATCATCTGCTAATCTATCTATTTCTGCTTCTTTATTTAAATCAAAAACTCTTTCTAAATGAAATGTAGGTTTTTGATGAGCATTAACTAAGTTGCCATTTACATCTCTAAATACTGATAAACCCACTGTCTCATCAAAAATAGCATTATTAATTGCTAAGCTTTTAAGTCTGGCAATTGCTCCATCATTTTCAGAGTTAAACAAATCTCCATCAGCATTTATAATATCTCTTATCCAATAGGCTTGCACCGCAGTCATTCCATCTGCTTCACTATTGTATTGAAGTATATAGTCTTGAGCTGCATTATTACTTTGACCTGTTGCAGATAATATACTATACTTCATATATAAAGGACTCAGTTTAATTCCAACTGAATCATATAGATTTTCAGTCAATGATCTTGAAAGTAAATCCAATTGACTATCTGTATATTCTTTTCTTTCTGTTAATGCATCATTAATAGCATCTAATGATTCTAATGCTTTATCTTTTGTCTTAGGATTTATCTTCCAGTTTAAACTTTTAGTAGTATAAGCCTGGCTCCACAATTCATTTTGTGTATGAGTATCATCTCTTTCTGCTGCAGAGAAAGAAATAACTTCATTGGTATTATCTTGTTGTAAGAATAACCAATCAACTTTATAGTTTGTAAAACCTTTTGTTATTTGATTAAACAATGTAGGGTTTTTAATTTGTTGAGGTAATTGTAACTCTGATATATCACTAATACTATGGTAGTCTAATCCAATATCATTAAATATTCTTTCAACTGCAGCTTTAGTATTAGAGTTATTTAAACTAAATATATACATACGTTGAAGTATAACTAAAGGACTTGTCTCATTCTTTACAGACTTTATAATACCATTATAAGTCTTGTAAGAATTTATAGGTACAATTAATTTTTCTCCACTTTCTAGTTGTGTATTACCAAACGCATCTGTATAAGGCATTGTTATAGTAGAAAGGTATTGTCTTAGATATGTTGGTAATGATGCTAAGCCTCCACTCATGTATGCTTCTTTGCCAAACTGAGTTACATTTCTTAAACCTTCAGTGTTTTCATACTGATCAATATTGTCATCTTTAATTTTCTGTTGAACATCAATTAACTCAAGTACATCAAATACTGATTTATAAATTGGACTTTTTGTAATATCTTCTGTAGCATTAAATGATAATGCATCATGTATTCTATCTAGTTGTTCTATTGCTGCCACATTAGATGGTTCTGCAGAAGAATTATATTTACTATTGATTGGGTTTGTTTTATTATACAACCATGTGAAGTCTTCTAATACATCTTCAAATATATCTTGATTAGTTATTTCTGAATCAGTGTTAGTATTTTTTCTAGCAACATAACTTGCTGCCATTGAACTAACTAAATTATTTGAAATGTTACTATCCAAATACAAATAACCTTTAGAACTATTTACTTGTAAACCTTCATAAGGTAGGATAGCATTAGCAACAATAACTTGTGGACTTGTATCTAATGTAAAATCATTTGATACTACAGAAGCTTGTGCATATTTACCTGAATCAATATTTTCAAATAAAGTTAGTAATTGACTTTTATTAAATGAATTAAACATTCTTTTAAACCATTCAATTAATCTAGTAAAAAATGATTTAATTTCGGTATCTGCTTTTGAGCTTGAAGGGCTTTTCTTAAATGTCTCAAACTCATCTGCCATATACTCTTCATAATATCTATTTTCTAATTCTACATCAGACATATTAGTATATGTATCTGCAGAGTTTCTAAACCTCTGAAGTTCTACTGCAATACTTTTGCCTTGAAATCTTAGCAATGCTCTCTTTTGTGTTTTAGCAAGACGCAGTAAACTTTTCTGTTCAGCAGGAGTTAATAACATTCGGTATACACCATGAAATGCTTCATGATATCTAAAACCATTTGATGCCCCAGTATATAATGTACCGCCTGTTCTAAGACCTCCTGATATAGCTGCAAGATCCATAGCAAATGCACCAACTCTTAGGCCACCTGCTTTTAAATTATTACCTAATGTTTCTATATCTCCTATTCTAATAAATTCTGGAAGATTAGATTTTGCCCATTCAAGAAATATATCTAAATCTTCTACATCTTTTTTAGAAAGCCTAGGAGACAAAATTTTATTGGCTGGGCCAATTATTTTTTCCCTTTGCTTTAATAAGTCTTGATATATTTTATCTTTTCTTAATGCTCTTACCTTTTTCTTTTCACCTACTTGTTCAGATATCTCTGATTCTCTTTCAGCTATCTGATTATTTATTGCATCTATAGGAGTTTGTGCAATTAGAGTAAGGTCAATATCATTTTTCTGTTCTGCATTAACAGAGCCTGTAAGATAGTTCTCTATTTGATCTTTTAGTGCTATTTTTATATCCTGTTCTCTAGCTGACAGCTCAGTACCAGCTATAATTTTCTGTCCAATGGATTGTACTAACTCTGTTTTTTCTACTTCTGAAAGAGTATCACTAACAAAAGAATAAAACAATTCATTAGTAACCTCATTATTTGGCTTTAAAGATAAAGTCTGATTTTTAATTTCATTTAATATAGTTTCTCTAACACTGATACCTTGAGCAATGGTGTTAAATAAATCTGCACCTGCTTGACCTGCGTTATCTTTTCTTTGACCAGGAGTTAAACTTTTGTTATCTTGTATAATCTCAGCTACTGATCTATTGTCTTCACCTGCTACAGGGTTTTTTCTGTTGTATATTAAAGCAAACTTAGATGCTGATTCTTCTGCAGTTTGGTTATCTAAAGAACCTTCCTCTGTTTTTAACCATGAAGAAACTATACTAACCATAGATGATCCTTCATTTAAAGCGACATCAGCAGCCTCTTGAGTTAGTTTATCACCTAAGTTAGTAATTGCTCTAGCTCTTTCTCTAGCAGGATCTTCTCTTCTACTCTCTGTATCAGTTACTCTTTTAGAACTATCATGTTCCAACTCTGTTCTTGGTCTTGCTAAAAATATACCTTTGTCTTCTGCTGCTTTTAAAGAACTTGAATTTGCTTCAAATCCAATAGACTGACCAACTCTAATTTCAGGAGCTAGCTTAGTAACTAAGTCTTGCATCATTGTATCTATAGTTGCATCTAGTGGTAAAGACTTTCTAAAATTTGCTATAGTTAAACTTTCTATTCCTACAGTGCTACCAACTGAGCTATTAATAATATCGGTAAAGAATTGTTCCATATGACCTAACGGAGTATTCTCTTTTTGTTGAGCTTTTTTTTCATAAAAAACTTTGCCTTTTTTACCTGTATATTTATTAAACAAATCCGCTCTTAATGCTCCATCAGGTGCAACATCAATAGTAACATTAGTTCCTTTTGGTCCACTAATAAAAAACTTTCCATATTTTTCAATAAAGTCTAAATGAAATTTATCATTATATCCTTTATCTTTAATTACAGATTTGCCATTCTTAGTTGTTTTATTTTCTACTGCTGCTAAGCTTGCCTGTTGTAACAGATCATTCATCATTTCACTAACAACACCCTCTTCAATATTAATTGCTTTTGCTGTAGCTAGTGTCATTAGACCACCGGGTTGTTCAATAGGCATTATATACCTATCAGTATAGCCACCATTCTTTCCAGTTTTATCACCGCTAATCATCTTATCCCAAAGTCCTGAATCCTCAAGTTTTAGTTTTATCCTAGCAGCTAATTCTAATTTTGCACTGCCGCTAAGGTTAGATCTTACTATAGGACTTCCTTTCATATTACCAGCTGCATCTCTTGATATATCATATATAATAATATCTCCATTAACAGTAGTTTTCTGACTTAATTTGTTTAAAGGAATTTCAGGATTATTAGCTTTATTATATGCAGGTATACCTTCATTTCTGATTATCTTTAACCCCTCTCCTAACGTACCAACAGTTTGATCAGAATCAATCATCTCATTAGCAAATGATATTAGCACAGCTTGCTTACCAAAATCAGCAGCTACTTGTTGTATAGCAGCTTCCATACCTTGGTCACTATTTGCTGGGATTATTACATTTTTTGCATAGTCAACAGTCATTGTTCCAGGTGTTACCACCTTGCCATTTCCATCTATAAAGTATAACGTATCATTAGGTATAAAACCAATTGTACCTTGACCTTCCTTATCAAGAAGGCGGCCTTCCATCATAGGTATATTTTGTGCAGCTAATGCATTATTAATTCTAACTGTTGCGTCTTTATTTAATTTTAGCTCTACAGTAAATCTTTCTGTCTGTGTTCTAATATAAGAATTAGGTATACTCTCAGGCCCACCTTTATATCTATCATCAAAATCATCAGGCCGCTCTCTATTGTTTACTTTAAAGTCTACTATAATGTTTTGAAAATCTTCTGGAGATAATGCATTTACTATATACTGGTATCTTTGCTTAGGTGTTAAAGATCCTTTTGGTTCAGTAAATAAACTTGCAGGATAAACTTTACTTAATCTATCTGAATATAACTTATAAGCATTAGTAGGTAAAGTATCAAAGGTTAATTTTTCTAACTCATATCTAGTAAAGAAGTCTAATTCACTTTCAGGTTTTGAATTGTTATATCTTGTTTTATAATCATTTATGTAGAACTCAGTAGGAACAAGACTTATTATACCACCCTTATTATCTGAACTATTTATTCTAAACTCTTCCCCTGTATTTCTATCATATACAGACATTCCTTTTGATAACTGTTTACCATCAAATATAAAAACTCTACCATCAGAAACTTCTTTATCTAAAATATTAAGCAATCTTTTTGCTTTAGATAAATCAGTATAAGTTCCTGTTTCTTGTATGTCAGTAGAAATTACATCTAACTGTGCTTGTGTTAAGTTACCACCTTTTTTATCTACAATTTTATAAAAAGAACCACCTTCTGTTTGTATTTCTACTATGTCAAAACCAACTCCTTGTACAGGTGGCTTTACTGATCTAGCACTAGGAACATTTACAGTAGTAAATATATCCATGTTTAAGTCCAAAGCATTTAATACATCTTGTATCAAAGGTTCTTCTCTAGCTATTTTGCTATCTAAAAACTCTTGGAATCCTTGTTCACTATTTAATTGTTGTTGGGTTGGAACCTTTAAACGTGTTTCTTCAACACCGTTCTCAACTACAAAAATTTGATAACCCTTACCCCATATTCTTTTTATAGCATCGTAAGCTGTTTTAATTCTAACACCTTCTTCAGATACTCTCCAATCTGCAAACTCTAAAGCATTATCAAATGCAGATTCTTTATATTTACGGTATTGAGATTCTAATAATCTTTTTAGAATTGGTGATCTACTTGTATCTCCTATTTGGATGTCATCAATATCAGCATCCTTTAATTGTTCTTCAACATTAATTTGTTGTTCATCAGGAACAGCATCCTGAACATCCTTCATATCCTGTTCAAGCTCATTGGTAAGTCTATAGGTATTTATAAAAGCAATCAACTTCATAGTAAGTTCTTGATCTGCATCTAAATTTAATGCACCTCCAATAGCTCTACCATCTATACTAAATTGCCCATTGACTAAACCTTCTAATAAACCCGCTGAACCAATTTCATCAGATAAAAATGCTCTGATTAATTCAGGTTGCATATATACATCTTCTTCTGCTATGTTATTAATTAATTCATTTTTCTTTAATGAACTTATATACTGCTCAGTTTGTGATCTATATACTTCTTTTCTATTCTTAAATAAAAATTCAAAATATTCTACATTTCTTTGGACTATCTCTGCCGTGACCTCAGGGTTAGCCATAATATTAACAGTCTGTGAAAAAGCAAATGCATCTTCTTGTAATGAGCTGTGATCTATTAATTTATTTAATACGTCATCTATTACTTCTTCATTTACATAATCAGCTTTATCTTCAGCAATACCATTTAAATATGTTTTTAAAGCACCTTTAATTGATTTTGTTTTAGCTCTATTAAAGAAACCTTTCTTAGTTAAGTTTTTAGGATCAGTTAAGATGTCATAATATCTTTTTAAATCTTTTCTTTTCCTTTTGTCTTTTTTAAGTTCAGTAGCTGGAACACCCGCATCTTCTTTGGCCTTAAGTTCTTTATCAAGTTGATCTAGCTCAGTCTTAATACTTTCTGCATTAGAAAGAACTCTTATATCACCATACTTTTGTTTAGTAAATATTGGTTCATTTTCAAATGATTGTTCAATTTCCATTTGTCTTTTGACAGCATCAAGAAATGATTCTTTAGAAAATATATACAACATCTTAGCTTGATCTATAGCTCTGTTATGAAAAAAAGCATCTCTATAAGCCTTGCTAGATTTATCATATTCACTTAAATCTAATTTTTTATCTTCAAATAATTTATCTGTTTTTTTAGAAGCAATTCTTTCACCAAATTCATTTATTCTAGTTAGCTCTTCTACAAATTTGTTTCTTAATTTTTCTGGGTTTCTACCAAAATCTTTTTTATTAAATGCTTCTCCTATTTCAGTATCAGACATTTTAGAAAAGTCTGTAACCATTTCTTTATATATACCCATCAAACCTCTTTGATACTTATGGTATAGGTTATCAAAGCTTGTAAAGTTTCTATTGTTCATATAATCATACTTGCTATTTAAAGCAATAGACATATTAGCTATACCAGCTGCTTGGTCTTGTAAAGCAGCACTCATCTTAACAGGATCAAGCATAAGATTTATCTGCTCAACTTGTGTGCCCATTTCATTAGCTTGTGCCACAACATCATCAATCATCTGTTCCTCTGTCTCTCTTTGTTGCTTTGCATAATCTACAATCTCTTGATCAAACATTGGGTTAAACTTTTTACTATTAGCAACTTTAGATCTAACTGTACTATAGATAGCAGGGATACCTTCAAATAAAATCTGTTGATAAGGCCCCATCATTCCACCAATAAGAAAACCTGATGCAAATGTTTCAAGTCCTTGTTTAGTAAATATTTCATCACCAGCGGCACCATAAAATCCACTCATTGATAATTTACCACCAGCAGTAGGGTCTCTTAAAACAGCACTATAGTATCCTCCTGTTGCTGCTGATATAGCTTCTTGAGATACTTCTTGCAACCCTTCTACCATACCGCTAGCTCCATACCTTAGCATTACCCCACCTGTTGTCTTTGCAGCACCTTTCCATGATGCAACTTTAAATCCTGCTTTAATTTCTTGTGGAATAGACTTAAGTAACCATTTGCTTTTCTTTATATAAGAAGTTGGTCCGTTTCTTAAAACTCTAGCTAAAGTAGTTGCAGTTCCTTGATTAAGTTTTTTTGCCCAACTACCAAATACATTTTTAAATACTATTCTGTTAGATGCTGCAATCAATGCAAAATTAGGTGCTAATGTTTTCCAAGAAGCTTGAGAAGCAGCAGTCTGAATTTTAGTCATTTCTTCTGGAGAAATTCCATTACCATTATTTCTAAAATTAGAATATCTCATTCCATTTTCTAAAACAGTATTGTATACTAAACCTGCTTCCATTTTTGACTCTGCTAATGCAGCATTGTACATCCTCATATCTCTATAAAAAGCACCAAACACTTCAGTATTTTTTCCTATGTTATATGCATTTTGAAAAGTATTACCTGTTGTCTTCCAGTTTTTAATAGTGTGTGCCATCTCAGGACTAATAAGCTTTGCAGTAAAATTTCCACCTGTTCTAGCTATATCCCAAAAATCTTTTGAGTAACGAATATTGTTAAAGTTTTTAAATAGATTTGCTGATGCCTTAAAACCATTCATAATAGTTTTAGGAAGTCTGGTAAGAGTAGCTAAGTTTTTTAAAGTCAATGCTCCATATGCTGCTAATGAACCACCACCTGATGGAACAGATGCTAAAGCAGCAACGCCTGCACCAATAACTTCTTCCACTGCTATCTGATAAATAATACCTGCAGAATACCCCCAGTTTAAAGCAGTGTTTCCCAAAAACCCTCCTAGGTTTCCTGTTGTACTACCACCTATTCTCATTCCATCTTCCATTGTAAATGCACCTTCTAGGTCAGGATCAGAAAGATAACTACCATCAAATACATCAGCAGCAGATCTATAATTAGAAAATCTTCCACTCCTAAAAAGTCTTTGAAGTTGTGGTATCATTCTACCTAAATAATCTCCAGAAGTTTCATTAGCATTTAGAACTTTGTCCATATTAGCATATGGTGTAAAACCTACATCTGAGAATATATCACTTGCATATACTTTATCAAAATTTATTGCTCTACTATTAGCCCAAAGAACATTAGGTAGTTCTACTTGAGTTTCTAAAGGTTTACTCCATATATCATCTAATGCTTCAGCTGAACCAGGCTGAATTGGTGGTGCAGCATTTATAACAGATGCTTGTGCTCCACCAGATATATTAGCTAATGTAGATGCAGATATGCCATCCATAAGTCCTTTATACATAGAAACACTTCTATCATATTCATCACTCACCTGATTTCTCATATCAGGAATTAAGTCATCAATGCTACTATAAGGTAATGATGTGTCTATTGGATTTACATCCACTGCATCCTTGATTATTCTATCTTTAAGATTGTAATCAGGTCCAGGCATTTTTATATCTAGGTCTGCCATAAAATTATAATTATTCTGGTTTAAATGCTTTAGCTCGTTTGTACATATCTGCTGCTACTTCTTGTGTTGCACCAGGATTATCAACCATGTAATTCTGTATAAATTTTACTTTGGTTAAATTTTGTGCCCTTATCTGATATATATGTAAATTATTAAGCCTATCCAATTCTGCAAATTGTTGTTGAGTTTGTTTAAATCTAGTATTTAAATCTGCTGAGAAATTTAAATTTCCTGCTTTTACAATGTTACCTGTATTAATAGGAACAACTGTATATTGTTTAGAAATATCTTTAGATAGTGGATTATAAACATGTCTGTATCCTGTTATGCTTATTCTTCCACCACCTAAATCTTGAAATGTAATTTTACCAGGAGAAAATCCTGCCTTGGTATTTGTAACATCTTCATATGTATAAGATTGATCATTACTTAAATTCATATTTTGTTCAATAAAAGATGAACCTTGTATTCTGTTTAAGTTATTAGGATTAACATCTCTACCTCCTGTTCTATCATAAATCATCATGACACCATCATTCATTACACTAGTCCATTCGCTGTATGATTCAGCGTCATCTTTATATAAATTCTTGATTTCTTGTTTAAATGCAGGACTAAAATTATGTATCTTATATCCACCCATTGCATTTCTAAGTTCACCATCTACTCTATTAGCTCCTAAATTAGGATAGTAAGTAACTGAAAATTCACCCTTAAGAGCTTCATTTTGTAAACTACTAAATATTTTAGCTGCAATTAAATTTTTACTTTCATCCACATCAGGACCTGCTTCAATATCAAAAGCATCAAAATCACTAATTTCTTGTGGAGATGGTATTACAGAAACTCTTGTTGTTGGATCTTGAGTACTTGATGCAAACTGAGTTAAAGCCATCCCTAATAACCTATCCATAGTTGTACCTGCATCAGGATTAGCATTACCTGTAGCAGTTTGTGTAGGAACAAAACCAATGTCAGCAAATGGAGTATTAGGATCATAACCTCTAGTTAAACTAAGATAAGAATCACCTCCTATAGTATTATAACTTTTATTTACTCCTGTAGTTATTGCCTCCCATAAAGCTTTAGATCTACCAGATATTGCTTTTTCATCTATAATAGTAACTGTACGTTGTGTACCACTTTTAAAACTACCTTCATTTCTTGTAGTCATCCAATCAGGATTACTTGTACCTGCATTTTGAGGATTAAAACCTACACCTGATACATCAAAGTTTTTAATTTTACCAGACAAAGCCAATTCTCTAAATTTCTTTTGATATTCAGGAAGAGTCATATAATTTTTAACACCTTCAACTTCATTATATGGCAGAGGATAACCGGCTTTTACCATTTCATCAACCCATTCATTTTCTTCTCTTGCAACTACTATAGCTGCTGAACCTTTATCATATAATTCTCTTTGGTATTTTTCTAATCTTCTAAGATATAAATCTTCTCTTAAGTCTAAACCTAATGCTTCTGGGTTATTAGGATCATTGCCAAATAATCTTAAATACATATCACTATAAGAACCTCCTTGTTTAATATAGTCAGGTGATCTTTGTGCAAGTACTGCATCTTTATCCTTAAACCAATTAGCTTGTTCCTCAAAAATCCTCATTATATCTGATTCATATTGTAACGCATCAGGATTCTGAGTTACTTGAGTACCATCAATTATATCTTTTTTCCTTGATAACCTATCTGCAATATCTTTAGGTGACAAAGTCATTTCTTCTCCACCTAATGTTATAGTAAATTTTTTCTGATCAGGATATCTTGCAGCAAGCATATCACTTATAATGCTAGCTTTTTCATTTAATATTGCAAAACCATCATTAGCAATTTCATCTGCATTAACTTCAAATGGAGTGTAATCCGAATCAATATTATCATCTACAATACTAAAGATAGCTGCTCCAGGAT
>MEHZ011499007.1_pt1 | contig 26391 bp, 23 predicted proteins | sample 897221 | NCBI WGS metagenome assembly MEHZ01 (sample SAMN05514161, study PRJNA337945) | marine metagenome | isolation source: marine surface water | place: Arctic Ocean | collected 2007-12-13
CCCAAGATAGAGGGTCATCAAATCATTCGCCGACACCATCATCATCATACCGAGCACGGCAAATATGATCAGGATCGGGAATTCGAACTGGGTAATCCCCTCACGCAGATTGTAGGGGACAGCGAGAATCAGCGCCAAAGCCGCACCGGCCAGCAACAGGATTTTGGCAAAGACAGCAAAGTCATCGACAACGAATTGCGCGCCGAACGCGGTCGTTGTCCCACCGGGACCAGCCAAGACCAGAACGCCGGTCACCACAAACGCGCCGACAGCAAGCCAGGACACGGAACGGGCTGAATTCTCGCCTCGAAATGCGCCGAACATCAGCAGCAACATCCCTGCAACCGCAAGGAAGAGTTCAGGCCAGATGACGGCAATATCGGCAGTAATATTCATGTTCCGTCCCCTCGCCTAACGTCCGGCCACGTTCAACGCATCACCACCAACGGCGAGCGCAGACTGATAATTCAGCAGCAGGTTCGAAACCGTGGCGTCAAACACACTCAGGAACGGATCGGGCCAGATACCCATCCAGATCACCAGCACGATGAGTGGCGCAAAAATCAACATTTCGCGGGGCTCTAGATCCAGAATCTGTCGCAAATGTTCTTTTTCCAGCTTGCCGAAAATCACCCGGCGATAGAGGAACAGCATATAGGCGGCCCCCAGGATCACGCCGGTCGAGGCCAGCAGGGCGACCCAGGTGTTGTCCTGGAAGGCGCCCACCAGAATCAGGAATTCACCGACAAACCCGCCGGTTCCCGGCAATCCGACGGCGCCGAGCATGAACACCATGAACACAAACGCATAGCGTGGCATTCGTTCGACCAGCCCGCCGTAATGGGAAATTTCGCGGCTGTGCTCCCGGTCATAGATCACGCCAACACACAGGAAGAGCGCGGCCGAGATAATTCCGTGACTCAGCATCTGGAACAAAGCACCGTCGATACCCTGTTGGGTGGCCGTGAAAATGCCAATGGTCACAAACCCCATATGGGCCACAGATGAATAGGCGATGAGCTTCTTCATATCCTCCTGGGCCAGAGCCACAAGCGAGGTGTAGATGATCGCAATCACCGAGAGGGTGTAGATCAGCGGTACAAACATTTCGGATGCGAGCGGCAGCATCGGCAGGGAGAAGCGCAGGAATCCGTAGCCGCCCATTTTCAGCAGCACACCAGCCAGGATCACGGATCCGGCAGTCGGGGCTTCCACATGGGCATCCGGCAACCATGTATGAACCGGCCACATCGGCATTTTGACCGCGAAGGAGGCAAAGAAAGCCAGCCACAGCCAGGTTTGCATTTCCGGCGGCACCGCATAAGCGATCAGGGTCGGAATATCCGTGGTGCCAACCTCAAAATAAAGGGTCAGCAACGCGGCCAGCAGCAACACCGAACCGGCCAGCGTGTAGAGGAAGAACTTGAAGGCCGAATAGACCCGGCGCGGTCCGCCCCAGACGCCGATGATGATAAACATCGGGATCAGCACGGCCTCGAAGAAGATGTAGAACATCACGAAATCGAGGGCCGCGAAGGTTCCGATCATCATGGTCTCGAGAACCAGGAACGCGATCATGTATTCCTTCACCCGCATGGTGATGGCTTTCCAGGAGGCCAGCACGCAAATCGGCGTCAGGAACGTCGACAGGATCACGAAAAATAGCGAAATCCCGTCGATCCCCATGTGATAGGAGATTCCGAAACTCGGTAACCAGTCGAACTTTTCGACGAACTGGAAATCAGCTGTCGTCTTATCAAAGTTGAACCAGAGCAGCAGGCTGATCACAAAGGTGAACAGCGATGTCCATAATGCGCCCCAGCGCGCGTTTCGGGCGACCTGCTCCTCTGTGCCTCGCGTGACCAGGATAAAGGCCACGCCGACCAGCGGCAGGAAGGTAATCAGCGAAAGAATGGGAAAAGAATCCATGGTCCGCCGCCCCTACCGGAAGAACCCGAGCAGGAACCAGGTCGCAAGAACGACCAGCCCGATCAGCATTGCAAAAGCATAGTGGTAGACATAACCGGACTGCAGCCGGCTCGCCCGGCGTGCAAGATCAAGCGTTGCCGCTGCAATCCCATCCGGTCCGACACCGTCGATGACAGCGCCATCGCCGGATTTCCATAATCTGCGACCAATCACAAAGGACGGGCGGACAAACATCCAGTCATAAAGTTCATCGAAGAACCACTTGTTGTAAACGAAGCGATGAACCGGACGGATCCGTGCGACCAGAGCCGCCGGCCATTCCGGCTTGGCGATGTACATCACCCAGGCCCCAACGATCCCGACAGCGCCGACGACAATCGGTAATTTCTTGACCCATTCGGGCACGTGATGAGCTTCTTCGATGACGTTGTGCAACATCAGCAGGGACGAGCCCCAGAATTCTTCCATGTGGTGGCCGACGAAATAATCCACGGCCAGCCATCCCGCGAAGATCGCGCCCAATGCCAGAACTATAAGAGGAATAATCATCACTGGTGGTGATTCATGGGCATGATCGAAGGTGTGATCATCGGCCCGGGTCCGCCCGTGGAAAGTCAGGAACAACAGCCGCCAGGAATAGAATGCGGTCATCAGAGCGGCCGCAATACCGGCCCAGAACGCGTACAACCCCATCCCGGTATGGGCGGCAAAAGCTGATTCCAGAATGATATCTTTGGACCAGAACCCGGCAAAGAGCGGAACGCCGGCCAGCGCCAAACTGCCGATCCACATCAGCGACCCAGTCACCTTCATTTTTGGGAACAGGCCACCCATCTTGCGCATGTCCTGTTCGTCATCCATGCCGTGAATGACACTGCCCGCGCCAAGAAACAGCAACGCCTTGAAGAAAGCATGGGTCATCAGATGGAAGATGGCAGCGGGATAAGCCCCCACGCCGAGCGCGAAGAACATGTAGCCGAGTTGCGAGCAGGTCGAATAGGCAATCACCCGCTTGATGTCGTGCTGGGTCAGCCCGATCGTCGCGGCAAAGAAGGCCGTCGTGCCGCCAATCAGGACGATCACGGTCAGGGCAATCGGTGCAAACTCGAACATCGGCGACAGGCGCGCGACCATGAAGACGCCCGCGGTCACCATCGTTGCCGCATGGATCAGCGCGGAGACCGGTGTCGGGCCTTCCATCGCGTCCGGCAACCATGTGTGCAGGCCGATCTGAGCCGACTTGCCCATCGCGCCGATAAAAAGCAGCAGGCAAATCGTCGTCAGAATGTCGACATCCATACTCAGGAACGTGAATGACTGCCCCGCAATGTCGGGAACCGCCTTGAACACTGTATCGAAGTCGAGGGTTCCGAAAACGAAGAAGACCCCCAGAATTCCGAGCATAAAACCAAAATCGCCGACCCGGTTGACCACGAAGGCCTTGATCGCCGCGGCATTCGCGGCGGGCCGGTGATACCAGAACCCGATCAGCAGATAGGACATCAGGCCGACACCTTCCCAACCGAAGAACATCTGAACGAAGTTATCGGCGGACACGAGGGCCAGCATGAAAAAGGTGAAGAGGCTCAAGTACGCCATGAAACGCGGTTTGTGCGGATCATGGGCCATATAGCCGACGGAGTAGACATGAACCATCGAGGATACGACGTTGACCACGAACACCATAACCGCGGTCAGCGTATCAAAACGTAACGCCCAACTCAGCTCGAGCGTTCCGGAATCAATCCACGTGAACAGATCGATGGTCTGGCTGTTCCCCTGGAACCCAACTTCCCACAGCAGATAAGCCGACAGAATAGCCGCCAGAAGCATCGGCAACACAGTTACGAGCTGCGAGGCACGGTCTCCCATCCGGTTCCCGAAGACGCCGGCGAGAATGCCGCCCATGAGCGGCAAGAAGATCGCGAGTTGAATCATATCGCGGTCAGCCCTTCATCATGTTGATGTCTTCCACCGCAATCGATCCGCGGTTGCGGAAATAGACCACCAGAATGGCAAGACCGATGGCCGCCTCGGCCGCCGCAACGGTCAGGACGAACATCGCGAAGATTTGGCCAACGAGGTCATTCAGATGCGCGGAGAACGCAATAAAATTGATGTTGACGGCAAGGAGCATCAGCTCAACCGACATCAGGATAATGATGACGTTCTTCCGATTCAGGAAAATGCCAAAAATGCCCAACGTGAACAGGATGGCGCCGACCGTCAGGTAGTGGGAGAGACCGATCTCAAGCATCACACGCCACTCCCTGTGGTGACATCCCGGATTTCAATGACGTCCTCGCGTCGGCGCTCGACCTGATCGCTGATCTTCTGACGCCGCACGCCCGGGCGGTGACGCAAGGTCAGGACAATCGCCCCAATCATGGCCACCAGCAGGACCAGACCGGCGGACTGGAAGAGCAGGATGTAGTCGGTATAGATCAGGCGTCCGAGCGCGTGGGTGTTGGTCACCCCGTCTGCAGGCAAGCTTGGTGCTGCCAGCACGTTCGCAGATTCCGACGATACGACCCAGCTTCCGAACACAAGAATGAGCTCGGCGGCCAGGATGATCCCGATCAACGCGCCAATCGGCAGATACTGCAGAAACCCTTCGCGCATTTCGGCGAAGTTGATGTCGAGCATCATCACGACGAACAGGAACAAAACCGCGACCGCACCGACATAGACAACGATCAGGATCATCGCCAGGAACTCAGCGCCAATGAGCACGAACAGGCCCGCTGAATTGAAGAAGGCGAGAATCAGGAACAGGACTGAATGCACCGGATTACGTGACGAAATCACCATGACACCTGACGCAATCGCAACGGCGGCGAACAGGTAGAAGGCAAGTGCTTGGATAATCATCTCAAACTCCCCTCACCGGCCTAGCGATACGGTGCATCAGCGGCGAGGGCCGCGGCGATTTCGGTTTCCCAGCGATCGCCGTTCAACAGGAGTTTCTCCTTGTCGTACATCAGCTCCTCGCGGGTTTCGGTCGCGAATTCAAAGTTTGGTCCTTCGACAATGGCATCCACCGGGCACGCCTCCTGGCAGAAGCCGCAATAGATGCACTTCGTCATATCGATGTCATAACGGGTGGTGCGCCGCGAATTGTCCTCACGCGGCTCCGCCTCAATCGTAATCGCCTGCGCCGGGCAGATCGCTTCGCACAATTTGCACGCAATACAGCGCTCTTCACCATTGGGATAACGGCGCAACACATGCTCACCACGGAAACGCGGACTGATCGGTCCCTTTTCATAGGGATAGTTAATCGTCACCTTTGGCTTGAAGAAATACTTCAGGGTCAGCCACATGCCGGAGACAATCTCCAGCATGAGCAGGGAACGCGCTGTTCGATCGAGCAATGCCATAACGTCTCTTCCCCGCGCCTAGTTCACGATGCCCGGATACCAGTCGAACACGACGATGGCACCAGCTGTAATGACGACCCAGGCCAACGACAGCGGCAGGAAGACTTTCCACCCCAAACGCATCAACTGGTCATAACGATAACGGGGCAATGTTGCGCGCACCCAGAGGAACACAAACAGCATCGCCGAGACCTTGATGGCGAACCAGATAATCCCGGGGATCCAGTTGAAGGGCGCGATGTCGAAAATCGGCAGCCAGCCGCCCAGGAACAGGATCACGGTCATGCCGCTCATCAGCACCATGTTGGCGTACTCGCCAAGGAAGAAGAGCGCGAAGGCCATCGCCGAGTATTCAACGTTGTACCCGGTCACCAGTTCGGCCTCGGCTTCGGGCAGATCGAACGGCGCGCGGTTGGTCTCCGCCAGCATCGAAATCACGAAAACGATGAACATCGGGAACAGCGGTATAACGAACCAGACGTCCTGCTGGGCCAGCACAATTTCCGACAGGTTCAGCGACCCGACCGCGAGCAGCACGGTAATGATCACAAAACCGATGGATACTTCGTAGGACACCATCTGCGCCGCGCTTCGCAACGCACCGAGGAAAGGATACTTCGAGTTCGAGGCCCAGCCCGCCATGATGATGCCGTAGACACCGAGCGACGAGATCGCGAACAGGTAAAGCACGCCAACATTGATGTTCGAAATCACCCAGCCTTCACTGACCGGGATCACCGCCCAGCCAACCATGGCAAGGACGAAGGTCAGCATCGGTGCCATCAGGAACACCGCCCGGTTTGCACCGGTCGGAATGATAAGTTCCTTGGTCATCAGCTTCAGCGCGTCAGCAAACGGCTGCAGCAGGCCAAACGGCCCGACGACATTCGGGCCCATCCGCAACTGCATAAACCCGATCACCTTGCGCTCCGCATAAGTCAGATAGGCGACAACAATTAGCAGCGGTACAACAAGCAGCAGGATCTGGATCACGATCCAGAGCGTCGGCCAGGCGTAAGTCCACCAGAACTCAACCATCGGTGCCCGTCCTCTCGCCGTTCCCGTTCACGAATTCACGGGTACATTCGGCCATGGTCTCGGACGCCCGGCTGATCGGGTCCGTCATGTAGTAGTTCGTAACCGGGCTTTCGAACGGCGCGGCGTCCATATCGCCGTCGGATCCAAATGCGCCCCATGTTGCTGAGGTCACTTCGTCAACGGTGTCGAAGATCGGATTGGCAGCGGATAAGGCCGCGCGCACATCCCCCAGGGTGACATAGTCGAGCCCTGCATCGAGAACATCAGACAAAGCCCGGATAATGGACCAGTCTTCGCGGGCATCACCCGGCGGCTGAACAGCCTGACGCCCAAGCTGTACGCGGCCTTCGGTATTTACATAGGTGCCGTTCTTTTCCGTATAGGCCGATCCCGGCAGGATGACATCGGCGCGATGGGCACCGGCGTCGCCGTGATGTCCCTGGTAGACGACGAAAGCCTTGCCAAGTTTGTCGGTGTCGACTTCATCGGCCCCGAGCAAATAAACCAGATCAAGCTCTCCGGCTTCAGCCCCGGCAAGAATTCCGGCCGTATCCCGACCGTTTTCGCCCGGTACAAAACCGATATCCAGACCACCAACCCGCGCGGCAGCGGTATGCAGAACGTTAAAGCCGTTCCAGTCATCCCGGATCAGGTTGCAGGTTTCAGCCAGTTTACGAACCGTGCCGAGAACAGCATCACCGTCGTTGCGGGCCAGTGCCCCCATGCCAACGATCACAACCGGTCGTTCGGCGTTCTTCAAAACATCGGCAAACGCGTGACTGCCATCTGCGATTTCACGCAGGGTATCGGGACCCGCACCGAGATATTCGCTCGGATAGCTCAGCTCAAGCTGCGGTCCGACAATCGCGATCCGCGCCTCACCCTGCAGCCAGGCCTTGCGCAACCGGGTATTGACCAGCGGCGCTTCCCAGCGCGGGTTGGTGCCGACCAGCAGAATCACATCTGCAGTCTCCAGCCCGGCGATACTTGTGTTCATCAGATAACCGCTACGCTGATCAGCTGGCAGCTTCGCGCCATCCTGTCGGCAATCCATGCTCGACGCGCCGAGCTTGTCCATCATCTGCTTCAGGGCAAACATCGATTCCGTGTCGCACATGTCGCCAGCAATGGCGCCAATCCGGTCACCCGAGCTGGACTTGACCCTGGCCGCAATGGCGCCAAAAGCCTCATCCCAGCTGGCTTCGCGCAGCTTTCCGTCTTCGCGCACATAGGGACGATCGAGACGCTGACGCATCAACCCATCACAGGCGTAACGCGATTTGTCGCCGAGCCATTCCTCGTTCACGTCCTCATGCAGGCGCGGCAGTACCCGCAGCACTTCGGTCTGGCGTGCATCCACCCGGATCGCCGCGCCGACCGCATCGAGAACGTCGATGGATTCGGTCTTGTTCAACTCCCAGGGGCGCGAGACGAAGGCGTAAGGCTTGGATGTCAGTGCGCCAACCGGGCACAGGTCGATCACATTGGCGCTGAGCTCGGAATCGAGAGATTTTTCAAGATAAGTTGTGATTTCGGCATGTTCCCCACGCCCGAGCATCCCGAGTTCGGGAACCCCGGCAACTTCGGTGGCGAAACGGACACAACGGGTGCAGTGGATGCAACGGGTCATGATCGTTTTGACCAGCGGGCCCATATGCTTGTCTTTGACCGCGCGCTTGTTCTCTTCGAACCGTGAGCCGTCGCGACCATAAGCCATGGCCTGATCCTGCAGATCGCATTCACCACCCTGATCACAGATCGGGCAGTCGAGCGGATGGTTGATCAGCAGAAATTCCATCACACCCTTGCGGGCCTTGGTCACCATTTCGGTGTCGGTCTTGATGTTCATCCCGTCAGAGACAGGCAGTGCACAGGAGGCTGCAGGTTTCGGCGGCCCTGGTGAGACCTCAACCAGGCACATCCGGCAATTTCCGGCGACCGAAAGGCGTTCGTGATAGCAGAAACGCGGGATTTCGACGCCGCCCATCTCGCAGGCCTGGAGAACCGTGATCCCGGCGGGGACTTCGATCTCGGTGCCGTCAATCGTTACGTTTGGCATCGCGCGTCCCTCGCCTATTCCGCGGCCTGCGCCGGCGTCGTGTCGGCAGCAAGTTTACGTTCAACAATGCGGCGTTCGAGCTCCGGGCGGAAATGCCGGATCAGGCCCTGAACCGGCCAGACGCCGCCATCTGCAAGAGCGCAAATGGTGTGGCCCTCGATCTGTTTGGTCACATCCCAAAGCATGTCGATTTCTTCGATTTCTGCGTCCCCGGTCACCATGCGGGTCATCACCCGATACACCCAGCCCATGCCTTCGCGGCATGGCGTGCACTGGCCGCAGCTTTCATGGCGGTAAAAATGGCTAAGCCGGGCGATCGCCTCAACGACGTCGGTCGACTTGTCCATGACAATGACCGCTGCGGTTCCCAGCCCGGTGTTGTGTTCGCGCAGGGAATCAAAATCCATCAGGATCGTGTCGCAGATATTCTTGGACAGGCACGGTGTTGATGATCCACCAGGGATCACGGCCAGCAGATTGTCCCAGCCCCCACGCACGCCGCCGGCATGCTTCTCGATGAGCTCCTTCAGCGGGATGCTCATCTCTTCCTCGACATTGCACGGATTGTTCACGTGGCCGGAGATCGAGAAAATCTTAGTGCCGGTGTTGTTCTCGCGACCGAACCCGGCAAACCAGTCTGGGCCGCGGCGAAGGATGGTTGGCACGACAGCGACCGTCTCCACATTGTTCACCGTTGTCGGGCAGCCATAAAGACCACACGCGGCCGGAAATGGTGGCTTGAGACGCGGCTGACCCTTTTTGCCTTCAAGGCTTTCGAGCAGCGCGGTTTCCTCGCCACAGATATAGGCGCCGGCGCCACGGTGCAAATAGACATCAAAGTCCCAGCCTGAACCACAAGCATTCTTGCCAATCAGGCCGGCCTCATAGGCCTCGTCGATGGCGACCTGCATGTTGGAGGCCTCCGAGAAGAATTCACCACGCACATAGATATAAGCGGCGTGGGCACCCATGGCGAAGCCGCCAACCAGACAGCCTTCGACAAGCGTGTGCGGATCGTAGCGCAGAATTTCCCGGTCCTTGCAGGTTCCCGGTTCGGATTCATCCGCGTTGACCACGAGGTAATGCGGTCGGCCATCGCGCCGTTCTTCGGGCGGCATGAAGGACCACTTCACCCCGGTCGGGAAGCCCGCGCCCCCGCGACCACGCAGGCCAGAGGCTTTGACCTCATCGACCAGCTTTTCGCGGCCGAGATCCAGCAGCGCCTTGGTGTTGTCCCAGATGCCACGCTTGCGCGCGCCTTCGAGACGCCAGTCGTCACGCCCGTAGAGATTTTTAAAGATGCGGTCTTCGTCACGCAGCATCACGCACCCTCCGGCGTCAGGGTCGTCAGACCACCTTCGGGTTCAGAACCCGAGCGGCCAACCCGCGAACCCGCTTCAGGAATTTCGCCCCGTTTGAGGGATTCGAGAACGGCCTTGAAACTTTCTGCAGTCAGGTCTTCGTAATATTCATCGTTGATCTGAACCATCGGCGCGTTGCAACACGCGCCCAGGCATTCGACCTCGACCACGGTGAACGCCCCGTCGTCGCTGGTTTCGCCCAACCCGCAGCCGGTGACATCCTTGGCCACTTCGCGCAAATCATCCGATCCGCGTAGCCAGCACGGCGTGGTGCGGCACAGCTGGACAAAGTTCTTGCCGACGGGCTCAAGATTGAACATCGAATAGAAGCTCGCGACTTCGAGTACCCGGATTTTTGGCATCCCGAGATATCCAGCGACATACTCGATCACCTCGGAAGGCAGCCATCCGCCAGCCTGACGTTGGGCCAGGTCCAGCAACGGGATGACCGCGCTTTGCTGACGGCCGTCGGGATAACGCGCGATGATCGTCTGCGCGCGGGTCTCATACTCGGAATTGAATGCGAAGGTTTCGCTCACCGGTCCACCTCTCCAAACACGATATCCATACTTCCAATCACAGCCGGCACGTCGGCGAGCATGTGACCTTTGCTCAAGGGCGCAAGCGCCTGCATGAAGGCAAATCCCGGCGCGCGAATTTTGCAGCGATAGGGCCGGTTGCTGCCATCGGCCACAATATAGACGCCGAACTCACCCTTCGGGGCCTCAACAGCGGTATAGGTCTCGCCGGCGGGCACGTGATAGCCCTCGGTATAAAGCTTGAAGTGATGGATCAAGGCTTCCATCGACTGTTTCATCTCGCCACGTCGCGGCGGGGTCAGTTTGTGATTTTCCGTCATCACCGGACCGTCGGGCATCTCAGCCAGGCACTGCTTGATGATCCGCAGGCTCTGGCGCATCTCTTCGACCCGGATCAAGTAGCGGGCGTAACAATCGCCAGTCTTGCCGATCGGCACATCGAAATTCATCCGGTCGTAAACATCATAGGGCTGCGACTTGCGCAGATCCCAAGGCACACCGGAGGCGCGCAGCATCGGGCCGGACATGCCCCAATCCATTGCCTCTTCGGCGGTGAACACGCCAATATCAACGGTCCGCTGCTTGAAGATCCGGTTCTCGGTCAGCAGGGTTTCCATATCGTTGAGGAAATTCGGAAACGTCTCGCAGAAATCCGCAATATCATCGGTCAGGCCTGCGGGCATATCCTGGTGCACACCACCGGGACGGAAATACGCCGCATGGAGCCGGGCACCCGACACACGCTCGTAGAACTCCATCAACCGTTCGCGTTCTTCGAAGCCCCAAAGGAGCGGCGTCATGGCGCCAACATCAAGAGCGTAGGTCGTCAGATTCATAATGTGGTTGAGAATTCGGGTAATTTCAGAGAACAGCACCCGTATGTATTGGCCGCGCTCGGGAACATCGATCCCCAGCAGTTTTTCAACCGCCAGCGCGTAGGCGTGTTCCTGACACATGGGCGAGACGTAATCGAGGCGATCGAAATACGGAACCGCCTGCAGATAGGTCTTGTACTCGATCAGCTTTTCAGTGCCACGATGCAGCAGACCGATATGCGGATCGGCGCGCTCGACGACCTCGCCGTCCATTTCCAGCACCAGACGGAGCACACCATGGGCCGCAGGATGCTGCGGACCAAAATTAAGCGTCATGTTCTTGATTGCGACTTCAGACATCAGGCGCCCTCGGCCTCCTCTTCTTCATCGGCACTCGCCTTCTCGTCGCCGGGCAGGACATCGCCCATCCCCTCCCACGGACTGAGGAAGTCAAAGCTCCTGAAGTCCTGGGTCAGCTTGACCGGATCGTAAACCACCCGCTTTTGGGTCTCGTCGTAGCGCACCTCGACCCGGCCCGTGAGCGGGAAGTCCTTACGCATCGGATGACCTTCAAACCCGTAATCCGTGAGGATACGGCGGAGATCTGGATGATCAGAGAAGTAGATGCCGTACATGTCCCAGGTCTCGCGCTCGCTCCAATTGGCGGCGTTGAACACCGTGGCCGCGGTCGGAACGGCGAAATCTTCGCTCACCTGAAGTTTGACTTTGATGCGCTGGTTCTGGCTCAGCGAGAGCAGGATATAGACCACCTCAAAACGCTCTTCGCGTTCGGGATAGTCAACCGCGGTGATATCGAGCAGCACCTTGAACTGGCAATTGCTGTCATCGCGCAGGAAGGTCAGCACCTTGACCAGGGCGGAAGGCCGCGCGCGCACGACAAGTTCGCCGAGCGCAACTTCGGTGGCGACCACATCCTGCGGCAACGCGGCGGCAATATAACCGCCAAGGTCGTTGAGAGCTTCGTCCATGCTCTTATCAGTATTCCTGTGCCGAGGCCCGAATTAGCGCGCGATAGTTCCGGTACGCCGGATCTTGCGCTGGAGTTGCATAATTCCGTACAGCAGTGCTTCCGCTGTGGGCGGACAGCCGGGCACGTAGATGTCGACAGGAACAATCCGGTCACACCCGCGCACGACTGAGTAGGAATAGTGGTAGTAGCCGCCACCATTGGCGCACGAGCCCATTGAAATCACCCATCGAGGCTCAGGCATCTGGTCGTAGACCTTGCGCAGTGCGGGAGCCATCTTGTTGGTCAGCGTGCCGGCGACGATCATCACATCGGACTGGCGCGGGCTCGGCCGGAACAGGAAGCCGAACCGGTCCATATCGTAGCGCGAGGCTGCAGTGTGCATCATCTCGACAGCACAACACGCCAGCCCAAAGGTCATCGGCCAGAGCGAGCCGGTACGGGCCCAATTAACCAGCTTGTCCGCATTGGCGAGCACAAAACCCTTATCGGACAGCTCTTCTGTAACCGCGAGGATGGCAGCATCCTGATCCGGGCCGGGTTTGAACACCGCGTCAGCGGGGTCTCGAACGCTTATTCCCATTCGAGCGCTCCTTTACGCCATTCGTAGATGAAACCGATCGTCAAAATTCCGAGGAAGACGATCATCGACCAGAACCCGAAAACGCCGATATCCGAGAGCGTGATCGCCCAGGGAAACAAAAAGGCCACTTCGAGATCGAAAATAATGAACAGAATAGCGACCAGATAAAAACGCACATCGAATTTCATACGCGCGTCGTCAAACGCATCAAATCCGCACTCATAGGCCGAGTTCTTCTCAGGGTCAGGCTTGCGCGCGCCAATGATTACCGACGCCAAAATCATGGCAATCGAAATCCCGGCAGCGAGGCCGAGAAATATGAGGATTGGCAGGTATTCGAGGAGCAGTTCTTCCATCGATCACGCCCTGTAGTCGCCCCGCTAGCGCTTGCCGGGTTCAGTCCCGAACAAACACGCCGTCGCCGGCAGTATTCCGCCGCTTCAGCGCCGCCAGCATTACACCAGCGCACGCGGCCTTGGCAAGTTGAGCCAACGTGCACTGAACAGATTATCCTATGGTTAACGGAGTGCACCGATTCGGGGCCCGGTCGACGATCATCTGCAACGCAAAACGGCCCCAACCGGGGCCGCATGCAAGCGTCAATTATCTAAGGTTCGGTGGCGGGAGTGACGGGACTCGAACCCGCGGCCTCCGGCGTGACAGGCCGGCGCTCTAACCAACTGAGCTACACCCCCAAACCGAAGCCGGGATGTACTAGTCGCACCCCGACCCTGTCAAGCAATCCGGACCAATTATCGCCCAATCATTGCTGGAAAACTGCGCGCAACCGTTCGGCGGCATGGGCCTGCGCGGCCGCACCATCATCAATGACCGGCGCAAAGGAGTAAAAACCATGCATCATTCCCGGATAATCTCGGTGCTCGACCACCACTCCGGCTGCCTGCATGGCCGCCACATAGGCCACGCCCTCATCGTGCAACACATCGCATTCAGCCGTGATCACCAGCGCGGGCGGAAGGTTTGAAAGGTCGTTCGCACGCAAGGGCGCAGCGCGCCAGTCCTCTCGGTCGCCTGGGCGTGACAGATAGTGATCCCGGAACCACGTCATACCCGCCGCGGTGAGGATCCCCGCCCCTTCGGCCCATGTGGTGTAGGACGGCGTATCGAGCGCGTAATCCGTGACCGGATAGACCAGCAGCTGAAAACACAACGCCGGCCCGCCCGCATCCCGCGCCATCAAAGCAACGACGGCGGCGAGATTGCCGCCCGCGCTGTCCCCCGACACAACTAGGCGGTTTGGATCAATCCCCAGCGACGCAGCATTGTCAGCCACCCACCGGGTCGCAGCGAAACAATCCTCCGGCGCGGCCGGGAACGGGTCTTCGGGGCCCATTCGGTAGTCCACCGACACCACGATACAGTTCGCGCCGACGCACATATTGCGCGCCACCAGGTCATGAGTGTCGAGGCTGCCGATCACATGTCCGCCACCATGGAAAAAAATCACCGCCGGCATCGCGGCATCTGACGTTTCAAACGGCGAGTAGATGCGGATCGGCAGAGCTCCCGCGGGGCCGGGAATAACCCGATCCTCGACCGTGCCCACAGGGGTTTGGTCGCTGTCACGGATACGAGACATTTTCTCCATCTGCGCCCGCGCTTCGCGCGGGGTCATCTCATGGGTGGCAATAACTCCCGCTTCTTCAGCACGGCGGATCAGGTCGACAATCTGGGGGTGCAAAGCCATTCAATTCTCCGATGCGACACCAGGGACGCCTCAATGAAGGATTTCCAATTTCTGAATTCAACTTTTAGCATTGCACGCCCGTCTGTCACGATGTTGATCGACGTCACGCCGGTTGAATTAAATTTTCATTCATCGAAAATGGCTGCAGCTTCACTTTGGTAATTTCTGCACACGCAAGCAGGATCACCACAATCATAATCAATCAGATTTTTTCGGGGAGATCAGTATGGGTAAGCCCAAGGTAATCGTTCAGCTCTATCCGGTGTTTCCGGCAGAAGACGAACATGATCGGCGCGCCAAACGCCCGATTGGTCGGGATTCCGATCTCTATTACAAGATCGTCCACGAATGGTCCGAGATCATCCAGGCGGCTGACCAGATGGGTATCTGGGGCATGTCCACGATAGAGCATCACCTGCATTCAGAAGGCTACGAAGTCGGTCCAAACCCGGGCATCCTGAACGCCCATTGGGCGAGCCAGGTCAAGAACCTGCATCTGGGAGCCTTCGGCTACGTGATGGCGACCCAGGACCCGATCCGTGTCGCTGAAGAAACCGCGATCCTCGATCACCTGACCCATGGTAAATACTTCGTCGGATTCGCCCGCGGCTACCAGTCGCGCTGGGCCAATATTCTGGGTCAGTCCAGCGGCGCTGTGGCTACCATTTCCGACGGCGGTGCGAACGATAAGAAGAACCGCGAGATATTCGAAGAACGCGTCGAAATGGTGCTCGATTGCTGGACCAAGGATTCGGTCGAGCTCAACGGCAAGTTCTATCAGGCACCCTTTCCCCACGACACGGGCATCGAAGGATATGAAGGTTTTGAAATCGCCCGCGAGGCCGGCGCCGAGGGCGAGGTCGACGAGAATGGTGCCTTGCGCCGGATCAGCGTCGTGCCGAAACCCCTGCAGCAGCCCCACCCGCCTTGCTTTGTAGCTGTGGCACGCTCCCGCGCGACCATCGAGTTCGCGGCCAAGCACGGATTCCGGCCCAGCTATTTCAACCCGACCGACGGTGTGGTCGAGCTGGCGAAGGTCTATCAGGAAGAATGCGCCAAGCACGGCCGCCCGGTGCAGTTTGGGCAGAACCAGAACATTGTGAGGCATACGCGGATCGGTAAATCAGCCGCAGATTTCGATCGCAAGCTGCGCGACTACGATCTGGATATCTTCAAAAACTTCTACAGCGTGTTCGGCAACCACAACGTCGAACCGGTGAACCACGACGCCGATGCCGCGTTCAACGCCATGAAGGAACACAAATTCATCCTCGGTGGCACCGTCGACGACGCCATCCGGGACTGGCAGGAAATTTATTCCCGCATCCCCTGTGAATACATCACCCTGATCTGGCATTGGGCCCAGCAGCCCAAGGACGAGCTGCTCGAAGAAATGCAGCTGTTCATGGACAAGGTCATTCCGGAACTCGAAACCCCGGACTTCGAAATCGCTGCGGCGTAACCGCCCCTAGGCGGCGCGGGCAGGCTTTGCGGCTCGCACCTTCGCCTTGATGTCATCACGGCAAAACGCGTGCAGGAAGCACGTGCGCTCTGCCACGCCGAGCATCTGCTGAGCGGTTTCGTCATCCGTGCCGGTATCGAGATAGACATGGGTTTCAACCGGCAGGGCTTCACCTGCCTTGCCGGTGCCACCCGAGGCACCACCAAGTGAGAAGTGCGTATCCTGGATCACCCGATAGCCTTCAAGCGGCAGCTTTGCCATATGCGAGAAACGCCCCAGCTGGGTCATGAAGCACAGACCGATCCCAGCCGAGATCAGTGACGCCGCGTCCGGTGCACGACCATCTTCGGCCGAGAGGAAACGCCAGCTCGGTGCAACCGGAGTGTACTGCTCCTTGAAAATCTCCTTCACCCCATCCGGTCGCAACACACAGCGGGTGTGCATATGCAGCAGCTGCTGGCCTTCGGGAAGTTTTGGGGCACCAACAAGCTCAAGCCCGGCATGCGCTTCGCGGGCGGTATCCTCATCCACCAGCATGATGATCAAATCATCAACCGCCGGACTGTCTGTCAGGCGCGTGAGCTTGGGGAAATTGTCACCCGGATCGGCAAACGGCTCGGCGTCTAGCGGCGTCACTTGATTGGGAGTCACTTCCTTGCCGTTGTGCACAAGGACAAACAAGCTCGGATGTGTTCCCCGCGCCAATCCGTTAAGCGGTGAAGCGGCCACAGCCTCATAAAGCAGCGTGTTCAGTGTCTGGTCGTCGAAATCCGCATCACAGTGAACCGTCAGCTCCGGTCCCATGGCACCGCTCATCATGGTGCCCTTCCGGAAGTCGCCTTCGCGGTTGTAGAAGTTTTTCAGCACCAGTTCGAGATTGGCGAGCTCGATATCCCGCTGTGCGGCGAGCGCCGTAATCTCATTCATGTAAGACGCGATCATACCCGCGCTAAGATAAGTCAGCGGGTTGGGGGCCATGTTGAACCCACCCAGATGCGCACCTTCATCACACGCAAAGCGCCAGGCTGTCCCGGTTGCCGCTGAGACCACCAGCGCTTCCTTCTGCATGCTGCCGTGAAGCGCGCGCACCCAGGTGCGCAGGGACTGACCGTGGGGGTTCGCAGGAACAGGAAATCCAGCTTCGTCCGCATTCGCGGCAATAAAATAAAGCGGGGTGCCCATTTCTTCGAGTGGGGTTTTGGTCATCTGCACATCTTCCTTTTTTTGGCTCCAAAGCGCCTGAAAACTCCGTTCGAACTAATTATGTATTTAATGCCGACGAAGCAAGCCGGCGTCGCGAACTTCCACCACCAACCAAGGTGGTTTGCCCCGCCCTGCCACGGCTGGCATCCTGCAGTCAGATAATCTGACAGACATCCAAGGCTCGACCCATGCAGCGCAGTCAGATCAATTTCCTGTTTCTCAATATCGGCCATTTTCTGGATCATTTTTTTTGTTCTGGTTTTTGCCACGGTCGCGGCATTGCGCCTGACGACCGAATGGGGCTTGAGCTACGCCGAACTGATCCCCTATGCGACGCCCGGTTTCATCGCCTTTGGCCTATTTGCGATTCCAGCCGGGTGGCTGGCCGACAAGTGGAGCCGCCCAGCGATGATGGTGGTGTTCTTCATCGGTATCGGGATCAGCGGATCGCTCGCCGGGATGGCCAACAATCCCACCCAGATGGCTCTCGCGCTCACGCTCGTAGGCATGTTCGCGGCGATCTATCACCCGGTTGGGCTGTCCATGGTTGTCGAAGGTCGCACGAACACCGGAATCCCGCTCGCCGTAAATGGTATTTTCGGCAATATGGGCGTCGCGGCCGCCGCGCTCCTGACCGGCTTTCTTATTGATGCTGTCAGCTGGCGCAGTGCCTATTTTGTGCCCGGAACGATTTCTATTCTTATCGGCTGTGCGTTCCTGATCTTCCTGCGCCAAGGCGGAAAACCAACAGAGCAAGAACGGTCCGACAGCGCCCCCTCTTCTCTCCCGCCGATCCCGCGCAAAATGCTATTATGAATATTCGGGCTTGTTCTCTTCACAACCGCCATCGGCGGGCTGATCTTTCAGAGCACGACGTTCTCGCTACCCAAGATATTCGATGAACGGCTCACGGACATTGCCGGAACGGCGACTGCCATTGGCTGGTACGCATTCCTGGTGTTCTCTGTTGCCGCTTTTGCCCAGCTTATCGTGGGCTACCTTGTGGATCGGTACTCATTGCGCGCTGTCTTCGCCGTCGTTGCGCTGTCGCAAGCGTTGTTGTTCGCAGTCATGACCCATCTGAGCGGGCTGGTATCCCTGCTCGTGGCCATGGCCTTCATGCTGGTGGTCTTCGGACAAATCCCCATCAACGATGTGCTGATCGGGCGCATAGCGGGCAGCGAGTGGCGCAGCCGGGCCTATGCCCTGCGCTACATCGTGTCGTTCTCGGTCAGCGCATCAGCGGTTCCGTTGATTGCCTGGATCCACGGCACCAGCGGGTTCGGCACATTGTTCAAGATACTCGCGGTGGCCGCGTTCGTGATCTTCGTCGCCGTGCTGTTTTTGCCGAACCGGAAAGCGCTCGATCTACTGCGTTCCGAAACACATGCGACCGCCGCCGATTGAGGCGACGGGGTACTTCCAATGAATGGAAATGGTGGGCGGTGACGGGTTCGAACCGCCGACCCTCTCGGTGTAAACGAGATGCTCTGCCAGCTGAGCTAACCGCCCCTCGCTGGCGTTCTATACTATTTCGGGAGCGCCGGGCCAGCCCTTGTAGCGCATCCTCTGAAAACGAAACGGGCCGGCCCCCACTGGGAGGACCGGCCCGCTCGGTACTCAATGTAAACCGGGTCTAGTTGACCGAGTCCTTAAGGGCCTTACCGGCCTTGAACTTCGGCTGCTTTGACGCCGGGATCTGGATTGTTGCGCCGGTCTGCGGGTTACGGCCCGTCGTGGCTTTGCGCTGTGCAACAGAGAAAGTACCGAAGCCGACGAGGCGAACTTCGTTTCCGCCCTGGAGAGCACCGGTAATGTTGCCGAGAACACTATCAACGGCCTTGCCTGCGTCGGCTTTGGAAAGTTCAGCGGAATCCGCTACGGCAGCAATGAGATCGTTCTTGTTCACGTTTGACCCCCTTATGGGTTGGTTCGATGGATCGATGTTGTTTGGGGCAACGTGCCCGTACCAAACAATAGGGGGACTTTAGAAGCGGAAATTCCGAACCGTCAATCGAAACGGCCCGGTTTTCCGGGGCTTTTGACATTTATAACCAAACGAATCGGAATTAATTACGCGTCAAGCCTAATGTCGGACGACCCCAGTGCCTTCCGACTCGTCATCCTTGGATGCGACTCGTGCCGAGTCGTGTGCGGCTTCGTCCCACTCGATTGGGACCAATGGCTGCGTCAGGGCGTGTACCAGCACCTCATCAACAGTCGCAGCCGCGACAATTTCAAGGCCGCTTTTCACGTTATCCGGGATATCCGCAAGGTCTTTCTCGTTGTCCTTCGGGATGATCACCTTCTTCACGCCGCCTCGCAGCGCCGCCAGAAGCTTCTCCTTGAGGCCACCGATGGGCAACACCCGCCCGCGCAGAGTGATTTCACCGGTCATGGCGACATCCTTGCGGATCGGGTTCTGGGTCAGAACCGAGACCATGCATGTGATCATGCCAACGCCAGCCGACGGACCGTCCTTGGGAACCGCCCCTTCGGGCACATGGATATGAATGTCACGTCGTTCAAACAAGGGCGGCTCGATGCCGAAATCAACAGCCCGCGCGCGCACATAGGCATTCGCGGCCTGTACAGATTCCTGCATGACTTCCCCGAGCTTGCCGGTGATCGTCATCTTGCCCTTGCCCGGCACCAGAATCCCTTCGATGGTCAGCAATTCGCCGCCGACCTCGGTCCAGGCCAGTCCGGTGACAACCCCGACCAGATCCTCTTCCTCGGTCTCGCCAAACCGGAACTTCCGGATACCGGCATATTTGTCCAGATTCTTGACCGTGACCTTAATGGATTCGACATCGGCCTCGATTTCGATTTCTTTCACGGCCTTGCGGCAAAGATTAGAAATCTCACGCTCAAGGCCACGAACACCGGCCTCGCGGGTGTAGTAGCGGATCACATCATGCAGCGCGGCGTCAGAAATCGACCATTCCGCATCCTTCAGGCCATTCTCGGAAACCTGCTTGGAAATCAGATGGCGCTTGGCGATCTCGAGCTTCTCATCCTCGGTGTAACCGGGGATACGGATGATTTCCATCCGGTCGAGCAACGGCTGCGGCATGCGCATGCTGTTGGCCGTGCAAACAAACATCACATCGGAAAGATCGTAATCGACCTCCAGATAGTGGTCCTGGAATGTGTTGTTCTGTTCAGGATCAAGCACCTCCAGCAAAGCTGAAGACGGATCACCGCGATAGTCAGCACCGAGCTTGTCAATTTCATCGAACAGGAAGAGCGGGTTCGAGGTCCCGGCCTTCTTCATGCCCTGGACAACCTTGCCCGGCATGGAACCGATATAGGTTCGGCGATGACCACGGATTTCGGCCTCGTCGCGGACGCCGCCCAGCGACATCCGCACGAATTTCCGCCCGGTTGCCCGGGCTACAGACTTGCCGAGTGAGGTTTTGCCAACACCAGGAGGGCCCACAAGGCACAAAATCGGGCCCTTGATCTTCTGCATCCGCTGCTGGACAGCGAGATATTCGAGGATCCGTTCCTTAACCTTGTCGAGACCATAATGGTCCGCATCGAGGATGGCATGCGCTTCCACAATGTCCTTCTTGACCCGGGAACGCTTCTTCCACGGGATCGCCAGGATCCAGTCGAGGTAATTGCGCACAACCGTGGCTTCCGCCGACATCGGGCTCATATTGCGGAGCTTCTTGAGTTCCTGACCGGCCTTTTCGCGCGCTTCCTTGGTGAGCTTCGTCTTCTTGATCTTTTCCTCAAGTTCCTGAAGTTCATCGCGGCCGTCTTCGGTCTCGCCGAGTTCCTTCTGGATCGCCTTCAGCTGCTCGTTCAAATAATACTCGCGTTGGGTCTTCTCCATCTGACGCTTGACCCGCGAGCGGATCCGCTTCTCAACCTGCAGGACGCCGATTTCGCCTTCCATGAAGCTGTAGATCTTTTCCAGACGCTTCTGGATCGTATCCGCCTCAAGAAGTTCCTGCTTCTCCGGGATTTTGAGGGACAGGTGTGAGGCCACCGTATCGGCCAGCTTGCCCGGCTCCTCAATCTGGTTAATCGAGACCAGCACCTCTGGCGGCACTTTCCGGTTGAGCTTGATATACTGCTCGAACTGGGTCACCACCGAGCGGGACAAGGCCTCGATTTCCTTCTCATCGGCATCTTCATCGGGAAGAACCTGGGCGAAAGCCTGGAAGAATTCCTCGTTCTCGGTGAATTCGACGATCGTGGCGCGTTCGCCACCCTCGACAAGAACCTTCACGGTACCGTCCGGCAGTTTCAGCAGCTGCAGGATCGTGCCGATCGTGCCCACCTTAAAAAGGTCGTCGGGGCCCGGGTCGTCCATTCCCGCATCCTTCTGAGTGAGGAGCAGGATTTTCTTGTCTTCCTGCATCACATCTTCCAGCGCACGCACAGATTTTTCGCGACCGACAAACAGCGGCACGATCATGTGCGGAAACACGACAATGTCGCGCAACGGCAATACGGGAAACAGTGAACCTGGAGAGAGATCAGTCATATGATGGTCCGGCTTAGCGCTATCGATGCTGTTCAGGTTAACCGTAAATCCTTGAGGGCGGGTTTACGGGGATCGGAATTCGGGAATGGTGAGGCAGGAAACGTCCCGCACCCTATATTTGGTGCGCAACGCTGCGACAATCAAGTCTCAACTCAACGAGATACCCACAAGATCATGTGGTCGGTTAGGCGCTTGTCCCAACATCTTCGCGTTTGTCCGCATAGATGTGGAGCGGCGCGGCATTGCCTTCAACGACTTCGCCGTTGATCACCACTTCTTCAACCCCTTCCATACCCGGCAATTCGAACATCGTGTCGAGCAGGATATTCTCCATGATCGACCGCAATCCACGGGCGCCGGTTTTGCGGGCAATTGCCTTCTTGGCAATCGCCATGAGCGAATCTTCAGCAAAGGAAAGCTCAACGCCTTCCATGTCGAACAGGCGCTGATACTGCTTGATCAGAGCATTCTTCGGCTGGGTCAGAATCTCGACCAGAGCGTCTTCATCAAGATCACCCAGGGTCGCAATGACGGGCAGGCGCCCGACGAACTCAGGTATCAGACCAAATTTCAGAAGATCTTCCGGCTCGACCTCACTGAGGATTTCGCCGGTGAGACGATCGTCGGGGCTTTGCACATCCGCGCCAAAACCGATGGCGGTTTCCTTGCCACGGCTGGAGATGATGCGATCCAGGCCCGCGAAGGCGCCGCCGACAATGAACAGGATGTTGGTCGTATCCACCTGCAGGAATTCCTGCTGGGGATGCTTTCGTCCCCCTTGCGGCGGTACCGAAGCAACGGTTCCTTCCATGATCTTCAACAGCGCTTGTTGCACGCCCTCTCCCGACACATCGCGGGTGATCGAAGGGTTGTCCGATTTGCGGCTGATCTTGTCGACTTCATCGATATAGACGATGCCGCGCTGGGCACGTTCGACGTTGTAGTCAGCAGACTGCAGCAGCTTGAGAATAATATTTTCGACATCCTCGCCGACATAACCCGCTTCGGTCAGCGTCGTCGCATCGGCCATGGTGAACGGGACATCGAGGATGCGGGCGAGTGTCTGGGCGAGCAATGTCTTGCCGCAACCCGTCGGACCGACCAACAAAATATTAGATTTCGCGATTTCGACTTCATCGCCCTTGGGACCACCAGTGCTCAGGCGCTTGTAGTGGTTGTGCACAGCCACCGAAAGCACCTTCTTGGCACGGGTCTGACCGATGACATAATCGTCGAGAACTTCGCAAATCTCTTTTGGGGTTGGCACACCGTCGCGGGATTTGACGAGCGTGGATTTGTGCTCTTCGCGGATAATGTCCATGCAAAGTTCGACGCATTCATCGCAGATGAACACCGTCGGGCCTGCAATCAGCTTGCGGACCTCATGCTGGCTTTTGCCACAAAAAGAACAATACAAGGTGTTCTTGGAATCGCCGTTACCGGACTTGCTCATAGACTTTGTGTCCCGTGCTGGGGCGTGACGTTGTACCAAAACCCGAACTCGGGCGAATCACTAGCAGATGCAATTGAACAATAGCTAACGGCCAGCGATCAACAATTAGTTAAATCCTTTAACGGTCAATGACACCAAATACGGGCCAAATCCCTACTTTTTGTCACCATCTTCTTCCAAAGGTGGACGCTTTTCGACGACTTCGTCAATGAGGCCGAAGACCTGCGCCTCATCAGCGGTATAGAACTTATCGCGCTCCAGCGCGTCGGCGATAGTCTCAACCGGCTTTCCGGTATGTTCGGCATAGATTTCGTTGAGACGCGCGCGGATTTTCAGAATTTCCTGCGCGTGGATCTCAATATCCGTCGCCTGCCCCTGAAACCCGCCTGAAGGCTGGTGAACCATGATGCGTGCATTCGGCAAGGCAAACCGCTTGCCCTTGGCACCACCGGCCAAAAGAAGCGAGCCCATCGAGGCCGCCTGCCCAACACACAATGTTGAAACATCGGGACGGATGTACTGCATCGTATCGTAGATCGACATGCCTGAAGTAACAACGCCACCCGGGGAGTTGATGTAAAAACTGATGTCCTTGTTCGGATTTTCCGCTTCAAGAAACAGCAGCTGCGCGCAGATCACGCTCGCCACCTCGTCACCCACCGGCCCGGTGAGGAAGATGATGCGCTCCTTGAGCAGGCGCGAGTAGATGTCATAGGCCCGCTCACCGCGGTTCGTCTGCTCGACGACCATGGGCACGAGAGAGTTCATCTGCGGGGCGTCAAAAATTGACATTATTCGGTTACTCCGTCCTCAGGATCCAACTAACAAGAATTCGGCAAACGCCTTATTCCGTAAACAAATAGGCTCAAAGCGAGTCCGCGCAAGACCAAGCCCGGCCCGATTGACTGCCAGTCAGGCTATTTGTCGTCCTTCTTCGCTGCGGGCTTCTTCTTTGCGGCCGGTTTCTTGGCTGCCGGTTTCTTCGCCGCTGGCTTTTTCGCCGCCGGCTTCTTCTTGTCATCAGCCGCTGCAGCATCTTTCTCTGCAGCAGGCTTTTTCGCGGCAGCTTTCTTCTTAGCAGCTGGTTTTTTTGCCGCCGGCTTTTTCTCTTCCGCCGCGTCGTTCTCTGCACCAATCTCAGCGTTGAGATCTTCAGGAGACATTTTGCGCTCGGTCACTTTCGCCAGCTCGAGAATAAAGTCGACGACCTTATCCTCAAAAATCGGCGCCTGCATTGACGCGGTGGCCTGCGGGTTGTCGCGATAGAACTCGATGACGGCCTGTTCCTGACCCGGCATCTGACGCGCCTGTTCCATGATGGCCCGGTTCACCTCTTCCTGGGTGACCGTCAGGCTGTTGCTCTCGCCAACATGGGAAAGCAGCAGACCAAGCCGCACGCGGCGTTCGGAAATCTCGCGATACTGGATCTTCAATTCGTCGTCGGACTTACCCTTGTCATCGTCGTCGAGTTGATCAGATTCCTTGGCCTCTTCGATCTGCTTCCAGATTTGATCGAATTCGTCCTCGGCCATCCGCGGCGGAACCTCGAAGTCGTGGCCCTCGGCGAGCTTGTCGAGCAGCTCACGCTTGGTCCGCTCGCGGGTCAGGCGATTATATTCTTGGCCCAGCTGCTCACTGACAGCGACCTTGAGGGTACCCAGGTCTTCCATCCCCAGAGACTTGGCGAATTCGTCATCGACGGCGACTTCCACGCCTTCGTGAATTTCCTGAATGGTGCAATCGAACACGGCGTCCTTACCGGAAAGATCATCGACCCCATAATCTGCGGGAAATGAAACCTTCACATCGGACTGCTTACCGATCTCCATACCGACCAGTTGCTCTTCAAAACCCGGGATGAACTGATCCGAGCCAAGCTCAAGCCGAATGCCTGTGCCCTGGCCACCCTCAAACGCAACGTCGTCGATCTTGCCTTCGAAATCGATGACGACAATGTCACCTTTTTCAGCAGGCCGCGGGGTCTCGATCGGCTTTGTTTCACGGTTCTGCTGCACGATACGGTTGATCGCATCATCGATTTCACCGTCCGTCGGCACAACCTTGATCCGATCGAGCTCAATGGCGGCGAGGTCGAGGTCACCGATCTCAGGCAAAATCTCGAACGAGATGTCGTATTCAAGATCTTTGCCTTCATCGAAAGACACAATTTCCACCTTGGGCTGGCCCGCCGGGCGCAGGCCATGATCGGTCAGTACCTCTTGCGAGGTCGACTGGACCGTCGCCTCAAGGACTTCGCCCATCACCGAATTGCCGAAGCGTTGCTTGAGAACCTTCATCGGCACCTTGCCGGGTCGAAAACCCGGAATGTTGACCGACTTGCCGACTTCCGTCAGCCGTTCATCAACGCGCTTCTCAATATCAACTGCCGCGACCGTGATCTTGAAATCACGGATAAGGCCTTCATTTTTTGTCTCAACGACGTCCATTGCCTGGTCCGATTTTTGCTATTCGTGGTTGTCTGTGAACTTCAGGAAGCGGCCTGCCATTTGGCCTGTTCGCCCCTGTTAATCTTCTATTTTGCGCCACCGCGTTGGGCGAATTGGTGCGGGCGAAGGGACTTGAACCCCCACGACTTTGCAGTCACCAGGACCTAAACCTGGCGCGTCTACCAATTCCGCCACGCCCGCGTACGCGAATTCCATATGTCCCGATCGCACGACATGCGCGCCCGCAGCGTCAACCCGCCAGGACGGCGGTTGTCGTATACCATCATGTTTGCCGAGTAAACGGCCCATCATTACCTTCATTTTCAATCGTGCCAATCAGTACCCCGCGCAGTGCGAGCAGGACGTCGGGCAAGGCATCAGCAATATCATCGGCGATCAACCCTGCACCGAAGCTGTTGCCGGCCTCTCTGTGCAGCCAAACAGCCGCAGACACGGCTTCAAACGCCGACATGCCCTATGCCAAAAGGCCCAGAACGCCCCCCCCTATGTCAACAGGCCCAGAACGAACCCCGCCAGAACGTAGACACTGCCTGCGATCGCTAGACCGCGCGGCGCATAAAATTGATCGCCACCGGACCGTCCGGGCTTGCGATGACCGTCTCTGGACCTTTCAGAATGACCACCGCGTCGGCGCGATTCGCCCCAAAGCAGCCCCGGCGCGCTCCATTAGATCGAGCGAGGCAATCCCCCGCTCTGCCGCAACAGCGTCCGCGCGGCACATTTCCTGCCCCGTCAGCAATTCAAGCGAAGACCCGATCCATCGGATTGTCATCGTGACAATCCAGCAAACACGGCGGTTTGCGCACGTGGGCATCTGAAGCGGGGAAAATGGGGTGGCTGAGGGGTCTTGAACCCCCGACCTCCTGGACCACAACCAGGCGCTCTAACCAACTGAGCTACAGCC
>MEHZ011552225.1_pt1 | contig 26350 bp, 25 predicted proteins | sample 897221 | NCBI WGS metagenome assembly MEHZ01 (sample SAMN05514161, study PRJNA337945) | marine metagenome | isolation source: marine surface water | place: Arctic Ocean | collected 2007-12-13
AAGAAGCGCAGGCTTCGCTTGATCCCGTCGACTGGCGCCAAGATTCAGGGCGTTGTCAAAGTGGCGGTCGAAAATGCATCTCCCGAGGTGGTGAAGCATGCCCGCAAGCTAATCTTCGGCGACGAAAGCTAGACTATATATCTCCGACGGTTTACCCCGCCGTAAACGTGAAACCGGCCAGGAAATTCCTGGCCGGTTTTTTATTCTCTATCTGTGAACGTAGGCCCGCCGCCGGTCTGGTCGCTGCCGGTTATTAGTTGCCCGTCAGGCGGCGCGTTGCTTGCGGCGTGCCCTTGCGCCGCCGGGCTTCATGTCGTCATCGAACAGTTCGGCGAGACGGTCCATCATGGTGCCGCCAAGCTGTTCTGCATCCATGATCGTCACCGCGCGGTCGTAATAACGCGTCACGTCATGGCCGATGCCGATCGCAGTCAGCTGCACGTCGGGATAGGATTCGAGCGTCTTGATGACTTCACGCAGGTGCCGTTCGAGATAATTTCCCGGATTGACCGACAGCGTGGAATCGTCGACCGGCGCGCCATCCGAAATCACCATCAGGATCTTGCGCTGTTCCGGCCGGTTGACCATCCGGCTGTGGGCCCAGAGCAGGGCCTCGCCGTCGATGTTTTCCTTGAGCAGGCCTTCGCGCAGCATCAGGCCGAGCGATTTGCGCGAGCGCCGCCACGGGGCGTCCGCCGATTTGTAAACAATGTGTCGCAGGTCGTTCAGGCGGCCGGGGTTGGTCGGTTTGCTATCGGCAAGCCAGCGTTCGCGTGCCTGGCCGCCTTTCCACGCCCGTGTCGTGAAGCCGAGAATTTCGACCTTCACGCCGCAGCGTTCAAGCGTCCGTGCCAGGATATCGGCGCTCATCGCCGCCACCGTGATCGGCCGCCCGCGCATCGAGCCTGAATTATCGATCAGCAATGTGACAACGGTATCGCGGAACTCGGTTTCTTTTTCGACTTTGTAGGACAGCGCATGCGTCGGGTTGGTCACCACGCGCGCCAGACGGCCAGCATCCAGAATGCCTTCTTCCAGATCGAATTCCCACGACCGCGATTGCTGTGCGAGAAGGCGGCGCTGCAGCCGGTTGGCCAGGCGCCCAATAATGCCCTGAAGATTGGCAAGCTGCTGGTCGAGATGATGACGCAGTCTGGCCAGTTCATCCGCGTCGCAGAGATCTTCGGCTTCGACGACTTCGTCGAATTCGACTGAATACGGCCTGTACATCGGCTCGCGCGCGCCACCCGGCCCGGTGCCATCGGGGCGCCGCTGGTGATCGGACTGCTCGCCATCCTCGTCGCCGGTGCCGGGCATCATTTCTTCCTGGCCCTGCTCCGACATCGATTCGTCTCCATCCTCGACATCCATTTCGTCCATCTCGGAGGATTCAGAGCCGCTCATCTCCGCGGATACGCCTTCCATATCGGCGTCTTCGGAATCGGCGTCCTCGGCGTCCTGCTCTTCGGCGTCGTCGCCCTGTTCGCCTTCCTGCTGTTCGGTCGCTTCGGACTGCTCATCTATCAGCTCAAGGTCAACCAGTAGATCGGTCAGGGCCGCCGCATAGGCTTCCTGGTCGTCGATGTTGTCTGCCAGCTTGTCGAAATCGGTATCGACCTTGTCATTGACCCAGTCGCGCCACAGGCTGACCAGCTGTTCGCCGCCTTCGGGGAGTTTTTCGCCGGTGAGTTTTTCGCGCACCATCAGCCCGATCGCTTCGGAGAGCGGCGCATCGTCGCGTACGTTCACCCGGGTATATCCGAAGGCGTCGCATTTCTCTTCGAGTGCTGCCCGCAGGTTGTTTGCGACACCCGCCATCATCCGCGATCCAAGCGCTTCGCAGCGGACGCGTTCGAGAGCTTCGAACACCGCGCGGGCATTCTCGCCCTGCGGTGCCCGCGTCGAATGGACATCTTCGTCATGAAACCGCAGGCGCAAAGCCATGGCATCGGCCTCGCCGCGTAGCGCCGCGACCTCCGCCTCTGTGAAGTCGCGCGACGGGACCGGGAGCCGCGCCTGGTTATCGACCAGCCGGGCTTCCGAGCCGTACACAAGCGTGATGTCGTCACGCTCGGCGATGGCGCGCATGGCTGCCGCTGTTACGCGACGAAACTCTTCTGCAGGCTGGTCGTCACTCATCTGCGTCTTAAGCCGCCGTCTGCGTAGCTTTCAGCTCCGGCAATTCGTCGCCGAAGCAGCGCTGATAGTATTCCGCAACCGTCGTCCGTTCGAGCTCGTCGCACTTGTTGAGGAAAGTCATCCGGAACGCCGTGGCGCGGTCGTTGAACAATTCTGTGTTCTCGGCCCAGGTGATCACGGTACGCGGCGACATAACAGTCGAAATATCGCCCGCCATAAAGCCGGCGCGGGACAGATCGGCAACGCGTACCATGGATGCTATTTCCTGACGTCCGGCGTCGTCCTTGTTAAAGGACGGGCTTTTCGCCAGCACGATCGCCGTTTCCTGTTCATGCGGCAGATAGTTCAGCGTGGTCACAAGGTTCCAGCGGTCGAGCTGGCCCTGGTTGATTTGCTGGGTGCCGTGATACAGCCCGGTCGTGTCGCCAAGGCCGACGGTGTTAGCGGTCGCCATCAGCCGGAAGGCGGGGTGCGGGCTCAGAACGCGGTTCTGGTCAAGCAGCGTCATCTTGCCGTCGCGTTCGAGCACGCGCTGGATGACGAACATCACGTCGGGGCGGCCTGCGTCGTATTCGTCGAACACGAGCGCAATCGGGCTTTGCAGTGCCCAGGGCAGGATGCCATCACGGAATTCGGTGATCTGCATCCCGTCCCTGACGACGATCGCATCCTTACCGATCAAATCGATACGGCTGATATGGCTGTCGAGGTTGATGCGGATGCACGGCCAGTTCAGGCGCGCGGCGACCTGTTCGATATGGGTCGATTTGCCTGTGCCATGGAAACCCTGGATCAACAGGCGGCGGTTATGGGCAAAGGCCACCAGGATCGCGAGCGTGGTGTCGTGATCGAAGCAATACGTGTCGTCGAAATCGGGCACGTGCTCGGTTTTCTTCGTGAAGGCCGGGACCTCCATGTCTATATCGAGATCGAACAACTCGCGTGCAGATGCCGTGGTATCCGGCAGATCGATTTCACTTAAATCGGCGACTATGTTTTCGGTCTTGGAAGCCATTCAACTCCGTTCCTTCAGCGTAAGCGTAAAAAATGCGAGCCGCGCTACGTCAGGCGCTCGCTGTCCTTAAGTGTCGTATAGGCTTGATTAACCGATTTTAGCCGGTCTTCTGCCCTCTTGTCGCCCCCGTTTGCATCCGGGTGCAACGTTTTCGCAAGCAATTTGTACCGGTGTTTTATATCGGCTTTTGTGATTGGTGCAACCAGTCCCAGAACGGAGAGCGCTTCGTGCTCTTCGCTGGTCAGCTTTTGCATCTGAACCTGGGCCTCGCGGTCGGCGCGGGGATCGGTCGCCCCTTCTCCCAAAAGGCTCAGCGGGTCGTGAAATGGCGCACCGCTGGCGCCGAGGCGTGTGCCCAGCGGCCAGGTAGGTCGTTGCCAGACGATATCTTTGCGGATTTCCGCCTCGACCGCGGCATCGTCCATATCAGCGTAATAGTTCCAGGCAGCGTTATATTCCCGGACGTGTTCGAGGCAAAACCAGTAAAAGAGGTGTAATTCCTGGCGTGATCGAGGCGCGCGGTATTGGCCCGTTTCCCGGCAGTCAGGATGATCACAGACGGCGATTTTTGCTTCCCTGCCGGGGCGATTATTCGGTCCGTTCCCCGGCCCAACGCCAAATTCGCCCAGGGAATCTGGCCTCCGGCCGTCACCGGACAGGCCGTCCAGTAAGGTTCCGGATGCACCGGCTGTATCGTCCTGTTCTGACATAGTCTCAGTATGATCGCCCGAATTTGCCCATGCAAGGACGTGCCTTTTGGTGCGGGACGGGTTATTTCCTGTCTTCATCGCCCTGTTCTGGAGGAAATACCCGTATGTCCGTTGCGCAAAATATCGAACACAAACTGACCGAGGCGTTCGCTCCGCTGTCCTTGAAGGTGATCGACGAATCCCATCTGCATGCGGGCCATGTCGGTGCGCGGCCCGAGGGAGAGACGCATTTCCGGGTTGAACTGGTATCGGCTGTTTTCGCCGATTGCAGCCGGGTCGACCGCCAGCGCATGGTTTACGATACGCTGAGCGACGAGCTGGCGGGACCGGTTCACGCGCTTTCGCTGCTTGTGTCTCCGCCGTGAGGGCCGCCATGAGCCTGGGCCTGAAGACGGGCGGCCAGGTTAGGGGCGGATTAAAAAATACACGACGTAACCGTCACTTCTTGTGTTCCTGGACGCGCCGGGATTAATCTAACTGTCGATCAGGTTCGATGATGTACTCAACTATAGATTGGTGGTGACGAGCGCTTTCCACGGTGTCGATACAAAGATTCGATGTAATAGTGGGTCCGACGTCCCCCCTTGTGACGCGCAACGTCAATGTCAGTGGCAGGCATACCAGCGTTCGGCTTTAACCGGATCTTTGAGAAGCCTTACGCGATATTGCCGCGCGTGAAGACAGATCGATGCACCAGGTCTGCTCCGATATCGACCGAACCCGCGGCGATGCCCGACTGACATCCGCAATGCGGATTTATATCCGTCCATTATTTCAGGTCGGCTGCAAACCCGTCGTAAGGGAGAGCTGAAGCGTAACGGCGAACTGCAGCGCAGTTTTCACGTTCTCTCTCGTGCGATGCCCGTTATGCGCCGGTATAGAAATCCGGGTGTTCGTCGCGGATCAGCTCGCCATCCGCTGCCCAGACATGGCAGGTATTCACCGGCGGGCGTCCTACTTTCTGAGGTTGCTGCTCATCCGCCGCATCATTCGGCCTGTCTTCGGGTGCAGAATCGGACCAGCGTACGGTGTGGAATGCAACTGTCGCAATCGGCTTTAACATATCGACCAGGTGCGCGCAGCCAAGCGCGCCGCCGAGATGTTCGCGCACCCTGCGGTTCCAGCCGGCCCCGATTTTCAGCCCCTTGAGTTTCTGAAAAGACGGCAGGATTGCCGGACAGAGCGCGTAAGGCCCCGCATCGGTCACGGCCTCGACGTTCTGCACGATGAAATCCCGGTCAACCGTCAGGCGTATCCACATGTCGTGCAACGGCTCACCCGGCAGCACTTCGCCGCGAAAACTGTTCAGAAACGGATAGGCCTTGATGTCGGTCAGGTGCCCTTCGATATCCCACAGCCCGTCGGCGCGGCGATAGCTGCGGCATTCGATGGCGCGGGTGTGGATCGGGTCCCGGTCGATTTTGACTTTGCTCAGCGGCATGTCCGTTCCTCTATGTGCATCCTGTTTCGGCTATTTGGCCGCCTGACTGGCCGACTGATCATTGGGCCGCTTACCCGGCTGCGTCCTCTTCGATGTCACCGATCTTTGTCATCCGCACCGACGTGATCCGGTTGCGCTGTCGCCGTGCGATCTGGAATCGGAAGCCGTGAAAATGGAAAATCTGACCGACCTGGGGGATGACCTTTGATTCGTGTATCACGAGCCCGGCGATTGTGGCGGCTTCCTGATCTGGCAGGTCCCACCCGAATCGGCGGTTGAGGTCGCGCACCGTCACGCCGCCGGCGATCAGATACGATCCGTCGCGCTGCGGCCGGACGCCGATCGGCACGACATCGTGTTCGTCAGAGATATCACCGACGATTTCTTCGAGAATATCTTCCAGCGTCACAACACCCATCAGGGCGCCGTATTCGTCGACCACCAGAGCGAAATGTTCGCGGCGGCGGCGAAAGGCGTGAAGCTGATCGAGCAGCGTGGTGGATTCTGGAATAAACCAGGGCGGCGTGGCGATCTTGTCGAGATCCAGCGCATCCAGATCGCCGGTATGGGCGTGCACTTCGCGCAGCATCGCCTTTGCGTGCATGACGCCGACGATGTTGTCCGGCGTGTCGCGCCATAACGGGATCCGGGTAAACGGGCTCTCGAGCGCTTCTTCGACGATCTTGCTGGTCGGCAGCGAGGAATCGATCATGAAGATATCGCGCCGGTGCTGCATCACCATCTCGACGTCGACATCCGCGAGATCGAGGATGCTGTGCAACATCGCGCGTTCGTGCCCCGCCATCGCGCCGCGGCCGCGATGCAGCTCAATCGCGCCGCGTAGTTCTTCGACGGTGGCGCTCCATTCCTGAGCGCCATCAAACTTTACGCCGAAGATGCGCTGTACGCCACGAATGACGTATTGAAGTGCCGACATCACCGGGCTGAGCAGGCGGACCAGCACCAGGAAGGTAGGTGCAATGGTCAGCGCGAGCTTGTCGGAATGCCGAAACGCATATGTCTTGGGCAGGATCTCGCCGAAAATGAGCACCAGAAGGGTCATGGCGATAGTCGCGTAGACCACACCGGTTTCTCCGAACAGACTGATCAGGACGCTGGTCGCCAGGGCCGAGGCGAGAATATTGACCAGATTATTACCGAGCAGGATCGTGCCGATCATGTTGTCTTGCTCGCTGCGCAGCCGGTTAACAAGCTTGGCCCGCTTGTCGCCCTTGGCTTCAAGAAGATGCATGCGTGGGCGGGACGCTGCCGTCAGCGCTGTTTCCGAGCTGGAAAAGAAGGCAGACAGAACAAGAAGGACGGCGATGCCGCTGATCGTAGCGAGGGTTGCGATTTCCATCGGGGGGGAGGGTCCGCTCCGTTCAGTTGCAGGGCTGTGGTTTGATCGACAGGTGTTTGGTCGCCGGGTGTTCGGTCGTCGTGTGTAATAGCATCGGCATGTGTTCGATCGGCGTGTGTTCGAGCGGCGGGGGTAAGAGTACGGGGTGCATTGTCATGCTCCTACCGCGTCGTCGAGCAGTCGTTCGACGTCGCCAAGATCCACATCGCGCGCAACAAAAGCCTTGCCGATGCCGCGCGCCAGGATAAACGTCACCCTGCCGTCCTGGACCTTTTTGTCATGCCCCATATGCCGGATCAGCGTTGCCGGTTCCCATCGCCGGTTCTGTGCTTTGGGGACGGTCATCGGCAGGCCGGTCGCCGCATAGTGCTGCCGGACGCGGTCGATGTCGGCCGCCGGGCACAGATCCAGCGTCGCCGACAGTTCCAGCGCCATAATCATGCCGATCGCCACGGCTTCACCGTGCAGCAGCTCCGCGCCGAACCCGGTTTCGGCTTCCAGCGCGTGACCGAATGTGTGACCGAAATTGAGCAGCGCCCGCACGCCGTTTTCACGCTCGTCCTCGGCGACGACAGCGGCCTTGGCAGCACAGCTTGCGCGCACGGCATAGGCCCGGGCTTCGCTGTCGCCGTCCAGCACCGCCGCGCCATTCTGTTCAAGCCAGTCGAAAAATCCGACGTCGCGAATAAGGCCGTATTTCACGACCTCGGCGTATCCTGCCACCAATTCGCGGCGCGGCAGCGTGTCCAACACACCGGTATCTGCAATGACCAGTTTTGGCTGGTAGAAAGCCCCGGCCAGATTTTTGCCATGCCGCGTATTGATGCCGGTTTTACCGCCGACCGAGCTGTCGACCTGGGCCAGTAGTGTCGTCGGAATCTGGACAAAATTGATGCCACGCAGAATGATGCTCGCCGCGAAGCCGGTCAGGTCGCCGATCACGCCGCCGCCAAGGGCGATCATCGTCGAGGAACGTTCCGGCGCGCCGTCGAGCACGCTGTTGATGACGTTCTCGACCGTCGCGAAATTTTTGCTGCCTTCGCCCGGCGGTAACACGATCGTCTGGAATGCCAGTCCCGCTTCCCGCAGCGAGCCTTCCAGGGGCGCCAGATAGGTGGCAGCCACCGTCTCGTCCGTCACGACCCAGCATTTTCCGGGTCCCGCCGCATTGCGTATCGCTGTGCCCGCTGATTTGAGGGTGCCATCGCCGACGGCGATATCGTATGAGCGGTCGCCAAGGTCGAGCCGCAGGCCGTCGTTCGATCCAGTCATTCGGCCGATCCGGTCATTCGGCGGCGGCTTCCGTGGAGCGCTCGTCATCGATGGTTTTGAGGGCATCGATCACCTTCGTTACCGTGACATCCGGGGATTCGGCGCCCGATTCCACGGTAAGATTGGCTTCTGCATAACAGGGGTATCTCTCATCGATCAGTCGTTCTAGGGTTAGCCGTTTGTCGCGGTTCTTCAGCAGGGGTCGATTGTTGCGGCGCGACACCCGCTGCAGGAGCACGTCGATATCCGCCTTCAGCCAGATCGAAATGCCCATCCGCCGCACGTTGTCGCGGGTTTCCGCATTGACGAAAGCGCCGCCGCCAGTGGCGACGACACGCGGTTCTTCTTCAAGCAGTCGCGCAATAACACGACGTTCGCCGTCGCGAAAAGCCTGTTCGCCATACCGGGTGAATATTTCCTCGACCGTGCAATCGGCCGCCGCTTCGATTTCGTCATCGGCATCGACGAAATCCATGCCGAGTTTCCGCGCCAGCCGGGTGCCGATACAGGTCTTACCGGCGCCCATCAGCCCGACCAGAACGATGGATTTATAGCCAGGGATTATCTTTGCGGGGTCTTTTGTTGATTTAATTTGCGCAGACATGACATCAGGGCCGGAAAAGGGCAACGGCGTTTGCCGTCCGTTCAATAGAATAGGCTCCGTTTCCGCGCATATTGCACGGGGTGGCCGAAAGCGATGTTGAAAGCTTTTCCAACAGCCGGTAGACTGCCCCGAAATCACCACAATTATCCATTACCTCCTGAATATACGACGAAATATCGTTGGTGTCGCCCGTTGTATACAATGGCTCGGGGGGCCGGTTTTCAGCGATTTGGACTAGCGGCGAATCACAAAACGGGACAGGGTCGCGCCTGAATGAAAAAGCTAGCATCCATTATTATTATTGGCGCTCTGATTGTCCTTGTCGGCGGCGGTGTGTTTCTCGCGACATGGGAAATACCGGTTCCGGCGACGGAAATCGAAAGAACCATTCCGAATGACCGCTTCCCGCGTTAGGAGCTCGTCGCTGGCGCCCGCGATTGCGGGGCTTTGCGCGCTTGCGGTGTTTCTGCCATCCGCCGCGTCGGCGCAGCTGCAGCTACGCCGGCCGACCCCGGTCATCGAAACACCATCTTCGACAAACACACCGGTTGGGCCTGCCATAGCCGTGCCCGGTGTGCCGGCGGTGTTTCCGGCGGGGGTGCCGGCGGGGGTTACTGTGGCGCCGCGCCCGCTTGATGGGGCGGGGATCACCGTAAACTGGCTGGAGGCCGTCGATCCCGACGCTATCGGGTTGATCGGCGAGGATCAGGGCGGCTTCCCGCTGACGCTCTGGCGGGGCGCGCAGTGGTCCGTCGTCAGCGGGCTGATGCCGCGTATGCCTGCCGGGCTCGGCTCGCCCGCATTGCGGAACATGGCCCGCAGGCTGCTTGTTTCCCGGGCGAGTGTGCCTGTCGGCAAGCCGCTGGATGCAAGTTTCGTCGCGTTGCGTATTGAGCGTTTGCTAGCGATGGGCGATGTTGGCAATGCGCTGGCACTCCTCAAATTCACCCCGGATGAGCGCCGCGATGAAGCGCTTGCACGCACCCGGATCGAAGCTCTGTTTTTAGATAGCAACAACGCCGATGCCTGCAAGGCCGTGCTGAATGCGATCCGCGATTACTCCGGTCTGTACTGGCCGCAGGCACAGGCATTCTGTCTTGCCCTGTCGGGCTCGCATGCCCGTGCGTCGATGATCGCCGATCTGCTCCGCGAACGTGAAGACGAGATAGAAAAAGTCTTCTTCGCCGCCATCGATGCCCTTGCAGGGGCAAAGGGCGGCAAAAGCCCGGCGTTGATGGCGCCGTCGGCACTGCATCTGTCGATGATGCGGGCGGCCGGTTTACGGTTCCCCGCCGAGATCGTGCAGACGGCACAGGCATCCGTTCTGCGCGTGGTGGCGCTGGCCCCGAATGCGGCGCTCGACATTCGTCTCATCGCCGCGGAAAAGGCCCACCGTATCGGTGCGCTGACCGATGACGAGGTTGTCCGCTTTTATATGAGTATCCCGTTCAGCAAGGCAGAACTGTCCGGGCCTATTTCCGCTGCAGAGGAAAGCTGGACGCCGCGAACGCGCGCCCTGCTGGTCCGGGCGGCGGCTGTGCAGAGCGTGGCGCTGGCCAAGGCAGAGGTTTTGCGCCGCGCGTGGCAGCTCGGGCAGGAACGCGACGGTTATGCAGAAATTGCGGGAACCAGCGTGCCGGTTGTTGCGGGTATAGAGCCCGCGGCGGAACTGTTGTGGTTTGCGAAGGATGCTGGACGGGTACTCTTTGCTGCCGGTCGCATCGACCAGGCGCTGGCCTGGTATCAGATCGCCGCGGCCGACAGCCAACGTATTGAAGAGGCGCGCGATGCGGAGGCGGTGCTCTGGCCGCTTGCTGTCCTTGCCGATTCCATCACCGATACCCGGCAAAATACCGACGGTGAAAACAGGGATGGCACAGACAGGGATGGCGCAGGCAATATCGTCATGCGCCCCGTTGGGACAAACGCCGTGCCCGTTGATGCGGCCCGGCTGCGCAGCTGGTTCGAGGCGCGCCGTCAGGCCGACGCCCAGCCCGATACACAGGCCGACACGCAGGCGGTTTCCCGTCAGGCGATTTTCCGTCAGGCGGCTGCATTCTTTACCCTGCTGGAGGCAACGGGCAGAAGCGTTCCGGGCGCTTTGTGGCAGTCTCTGCTGGACCGGCCTTTCACCGGCGATGCCGGTGGGGGTGGCGTTAGAGACGCCGGTGAGGGAGTCGGATTGAACGCGGTCTGGACGCACAGCCTTGAAGCGGCATCGATGGACGCCCGGCTTGGCGAGACGGTCCTGCTGGCGACGGTCGGCGTGGGCGATGCGGGGGATAAGGGCCTTTCCCTTGCCGATGCCGCTCGCGTGATCGTGGCGCTGCGCCGGGTCGGTCTTGAGGCCGAGGCGCGCAGGCTTGCCGTGGAAACTGCGATGGCGGCGGGGCTTTGACCGCCTGTACCGAACTCCGGCATCTCGGCGCTTTTCTCGAAATGATGGTCGCGGAACGCGGCGCATCGCAAAATACCTATGAAGCCTATCACCGCGATCTGACCCGGTATCTGGAATTTCTCGGCACCGACGGACAGGACGGGGAGACCGCGAGTCCGGATACCGTGCGCGGCTTTCTCGCTGACCTCGCGGCGGACGGCCTCGCCGCACGAACGCAGGCGCGCAAACTTTCCGCGATCCGCCAGTTCCACGGTTTTCTGGTGCTCGAAGGTCACCGGACAGACGATCCGACCTCGACCGTCGATGCGCCCCGGCTGGGGCGTCCCTTGCCACAGGTGCTGCAATTCGACGAGGTCGGCGCGCTGCTGGCGGCCACGAGCGAGATCGAGGGCTGGCGCGGCGCCCGGATGCGGGCCCTGCTCGAAATTCTCTATGCGACCGGCCTGCGGGTCTCCGAGCTGGTCGGTCTGCGCCTGTCGTCTCTGTCGCGGGACGGCCGGATCGTCACCGTCCGTGGTAAGGGTGGCAAGGAACGCCTCGTGCCGATAGGTGACGCCGCCCGCACTGCTATCGAGGCCTGGTTGCCGCTGCGCGCGTCCCTGCTGGGTAAGAAGAGCAAGACCGTGCCCTGGCTGTTCCCGTCGCGTGCGACCGCCGGTCACATCACGCGGGACGGCTTTGCCAAGCAATTGCGTAAAACAGCCCTCGCCGCCGGGCTCGACCCGGCGCGGGTATCGCCGCACGTTCTGCGTCACGCCTTTGCAACGCATTTGCTCGCCAATGGTGCCGATCTTCGGAGCGTGCAGCAGATGCTCGGGCATTCCGATATCTCGACCACACAAATTTACACACATGTGCTGGACCAGCGCCTCAAATCGCTGGTACAGGATGTGCATCCCCTGTCAGGCACACGGATCTAATAATGGCCGAAACACGCGTACGCGCATTCCTCGATTTTGAAAAACCGATCGCCGAGCTCGAAGGTAAGATCGAAGAGCTGCGTCATCTCAGCGACGATGGCGAAATCAGCATTGTCGATGAGGTCGAACGGCTGCAGACCCGTGTCGACCGCCAGCTCGGTCAGACCTATTCAAAGCTGACGCCATGGCAGAAAATTCAGGTCGCACGTCACCCGGACCGCCCGCATTGCGTCGATTATGTGAAGGGACTGATTACCGATTTTACGCCGCTCGCCGGTGACCGCGGTTACGCTGAAGATAACGCCATTATCGGCGGTCTTGGCCGGTTCGAGGGCCGATCGATTATCGTGATTGGGCAGGAAAAAGGCAACGATACCGAAACCCGCGTGAAGCACAATTTCGGCATGGCGCGCCCGGAAGGGTATCGCAAGGCGCAACGGCTGATGCATCTGGCGGACCGGTTCGGTCTGCCGGTGATCACGTTCGTCGATACCGCCGGTGCCTATCCGGGTATCGGCGCGGAAGAACGCGGTCAGGCTCAGGCTATCGCCCGATCGATCGAAGTCTGTCTCGAGTTGCAGGTGCCGATCATCAGCCTAGTGATAGGTGAAGGTGGCTCCGGCGGCGCCATCGCGATCGCTGCGGCGAACTGCGTGCTGATGCTTGAACATTCCGTCTATTCGGTTATTTCGCCCGAAGGGTGTGCGTCGATCCTGTGGCGGGATGGCGGGCATGCAACCGATGCGGCCAACGCGCTGAAACTGACGGCGCAGGATCTGCTGCAGCTCGGGGTGATCGATGAAATCATTTCGGAACCGGTTGGCGCAGCTCACCGCGACGGCGATGCCGCGATCAAGGCGGCAGGTGCGGCTATCCGGGGGTGCCTCGCCGGTCTTGACGGGCTGGACGGCCCTGCGCTCCATCAGCAACGGCGCGACAAATTCCTGAAAATAGGCGACACGACCGGGTTGTAAGCTTCGCGAGCAGTCCTGACGTCACAGAAACCCAGGTCGATGCGAGCGACCGGCAGTTGCCGTCTGATCATACCTTGCCGTGGCAGTGCTTGAATTTCTTGCCCGTTCCGCAGGGACAGGTCGCATTGCGTGGTACCTTGCCCCATGTGTCCGGATCATTGGGATCGACCCAGCGGCCGAGACCTTTATCCAGCACCCAGCCGGGCGGCGCGTCTGCTGGATCGGTGCTTGCCGACAAGACATTTGTGCCTGCCGGTTGCGCCTGCATGACGGCGGCGGGGTGCATCCCCCCTCCGCCGGCATCCGCATTGGCAAAAGCCGGGTCCGTCCGCGTTTCGTGCATTTCCTGATCGGCGTGTTCCATCGCGGCCAGCTCATCAGCGTCGATCGATAGTTCGAGGTGACACATCACCGAGGTGACGGTCTCGCGCAGGCTGTTGAGCATTTCCTCGAACATGTCGAAGGCTTCGCGCTTGTATTCGTTCAGCGGATCTTTCTGCCCGTAGGCGCGCAGACCAATACCCTGACGCAAATGATCGAGCGCCAGCAGATGCTCCTTCCATGCCTGGTCGAGCAATTGCAGGAGCAGGCTTTTTTCGGCCATCCGCATAAGATCGGTGCCGTAATTCGCCGTCTTCGCCGCCATCTTGCTGGCGGATTCCTTCATCAACCGTTCGCGGATTTCCTCTTCGGCAATGCCTTCTTCGCCTGCCCATTCCTTGATCGGCAGGTCGAGGCCGAGAACCCGCACTGACTCTTCTTTGAGCGTGTCGGTATCCCACTGTTCGGCATAGGCTTTTTCCGGGATGCAGCGGGCGACCATGTCTTCGATCGCCTGTTCGCGCATTTCCACGACGGTTTCCGACACGTCTTCGGTGACCATCAGTTCCTTGCGCTGTTCGTAAATTACCTTGCGCTGGTCGTTCATCACATCATCGAACTTCAGCAGATTTTTACGGATTTCGTAGTTCCGCTCTTCAACCTTCTTCTGGGCTTTTTCAAGCGCCTTGTTGATCCACGGATGGATAATGGCTTCGCCTTCTTCGAGCCCGAGCTTGCGCAGCATGCTGTCGATGCGTTCCGATCCGAAGATGCGCATCAGATCGTCTTCCAGCGACAGGTAGAACTTGGACCGGCCCGGATCGCCCTGGCGTCCGGCGCGGCCGCGCAACTGGTTGTCGATACGGCGCGCCTCGTGGCGTTCGGTACCGATGACGTAAAGACCGCCTGCTGCCATGACGATTTTTTTCGCCGCGGCGGCCTCGGTCTGTATTTTTTCGGTCAGTTCCGCGCGTTTGGCCTCACGCTCCGCTTCGGGCAGCTTCGCCAGTTGCTGGTCGATCTGCATATCGACATTGCCGCCGAGCTGAATATCGGTGCCGCGGCCGGCCATGTTCGTCGCAATCGTTACGGCACGGGGCTGGCCCGCCTGCGCGATAATAGACGCTTCCTGTTCATGGAAGCGCGCATTCAGCACGTGATGATCGATATCGTTCTTTTTGAGAATCTCTGACAGCATTTCCGATTTTTCGATCGACACGGTGCCCACCAGAACCGGCTGGTCTTTTTTCTGGGCTTCGCGGATCTCGCTCATGATGGCCTGATATTTTTCTTCCGTGGTCCGATAGACCTCGTCGTCCTCGTCGATGCGCACCTGGTCGACATTGGTCGGGATTTCGACGACTTCGAGGCTGTAGATCTCTGCGAACTCGCCGGCTTCGGTCATGGCCGTGCCGGTCATGCCGGCCAGCTTCGGATAAAGCCGGAAATAGTTCTGGAACGTGATCGACGCCAGTGTCTGGTTCTCGTTCTGGACGGTGACGTTTTCCTTGGCTTCGAGCGCCTGATGCAGGCCTTCCGAAAAACGCCTGCCTTCCATCATGCGGCCGGTAAATTCATCGATGATGATGATGGCATCGTCTTTGACGATGTAGTCGGTGTCGCGCTGGAACAGGTTATGTGCGCGCAGCGCCTGCTGCACGTGATGGACCAGCGACACGTTGGTGATGTCGTAGAGCGTCTCGCCGCCGAGCATGTCCATTTCGTCGAGAATTTGCTCGATGCGTTCGGTGCCGGTTTCGGTCAGCACGACGGTGCGTTGTTTTTCGTCTTTTTCGAAATCGGTTTCGGTCAGCTTCGGAATAACCTTGTCGATCGCGGCATATGTATCGGCGGCGTCTTCCGCTGGCCCGGAAATGATCAACGGCGTCCGTGCCTCATCGATGAAGATGTTGTCGACCTCATCGACGATGGCATAGTGAAATTCGCGCTGGACCATTTCCTCGATACGGAAATTCATATTGTCGCGCAGATAGTCGAAGCCGAATTCGTTATTCGTGCCGTAGGTGATGTCGCAGGCATAGGCTGCCTGGCGTTCAGCGTTGTCGAGCCCATGCGTGATGCAGCCGATGGTCAGGCCAAGGAATTTGAAGATCGCGCCCATCCAGTCGGCATCGCGTGATGCGAGATAGTCATTGACCGTGACGACGTGGACACCCTTGCTGGTGATCGCGTTGAGATAGACCGGCAGGGTCGAGACCAGCGTCTTGCCTTCGCCGGTACGCATTTCAGAAATCTTGCCCTGATGCAGCACCATCCCGCCGAGCATCTGGACGTCGTAATGGCGCTGGCCGAGTGTGCGCTTGGCGCCTTCGCGGACGGTCGCGAAGGCTTCGATCAGCATGTCGTCCAGAGATTCGCCGTCAGCGAAGCGCTTTTTGAAATCTTCGGTGCGCGCACGCAGCTCGTCGTCGGTCAGTTTTTCGATGTCCGGTTCCAGCGCATTGATCTCGCCGACCATTGCCTGCAGCCGTTTGACTTCCCGATCATTGGCGCTGCCGAAAAAACGCTGCGCAATCGACTGTAACATTCTGAATCCTTAGTCCAAAGAACCCGCCGGGGTTGGCGGGTGAAGCGGCCGGACAGTATCATGTATGGGGATTGCCGCACACTTATGCACCATCCCCGCCCAAGTCAATCAAAACGGCGTAGAGACGGCTGGATTCCGGCGAAAAACATGCTATTTCCATATCGTTACTGAGAATTTTAGCCGGAACCGGGTAATATGCCAGAAATCGGACGGGCGCATACTGCGCACAAAATTGAGGCGCATGCTGCGCAGGGAATAAGGAAGATATGATGAAATTTTCAAACCTCGCGGCCATTTGCGCCGCGACACTGATGTTTGCGATGCCTGCAGGCGCCCAGACGGCTGACAAGACGGCTGATAAAAAAGTCGACAAGATGGCGGCTGAGACCGCAAATCCCGTCGTGGCCACGGTCAATGGCGTAAAGATTCTGAGTTCGGATGTCGAGGTCGCGCGCGGCCAGTTGCCCGAACAGTATAGAAACCTGCCGATGGACCAGATTTATCAGCCGATCCTCAATCAGCTGATCCGCACCAAGATTCTGTCTGCGCAGGCGCGCGCCGACAAGCTGCACGAGACCGATACCTATAAGCGCCGCGTCAGCCTGGTTGCGGAACGCCTGCTTGAAGAGGCGTTGCTCACAAAGACGGTCGGGGAAAAGGTGACCGACGAGGCCCTGCGGTCACGCTACGACAAAAACTCCGGCAGTTTCCCGACCAAAGATGAAATCCGCGCCCGTCATATCCTGGTGAAGACCGAGGCCGAGGCCGACGCGATTATCAAGGAACTGACCGGCGGCGCGGACTTTGCGAAGCTGGCGGCGGAAAAATCAATTGGTCCGTCCAAGGCCAATGGCGGCGATCTGAATTATTTCAGCAAGGGCCAGATGGTGCCGCCGTTCGAGGAAGCGGCGTTCGCGCTGGCAAAGGGCGAATTCACCAAGTCGGCGGTCAAATCGCCCTTCGGCTGGCATATCATCAAGCTTGAAGACAAGCGTCAGTCCAAGCCGCCGAGCTTCGATGAAAGCCGTGCCCGTCTCGGCCAGGAAATGTCGCAGGAAATCGCCGAACAGCTGGTGAAAGACCTCACCGGGAAAGCAACCATCCAGCGCTTCGAAGCTGATGGGTCTACACCCCGGATGCGTCGTATCCAGCCCGCGCCGGCTGCGCGCTAGGCGCCTTCGCTAGCCGCCTGTGCGCTAAGGGTCGCTGCGCCGGTTTCGGCCTGTGCGAGAGAGACCAGGTTGATGTTGTTCTATTCCCCGGCCCAGGACGAAGTCCAGGGCCGGGCCAATGATGGTATGGTTTCCGCGTAAATAGTAAATGCGTTAGACTCTCGCCACCAACCCACTGACGGAAACCAAATCAAGATGGCAAAGATTTCGCCGCTGGCACCGGCTGGCTTTCCAGATATTCCGGCTGTTCCTGGTGTCCTGCTCTCCGCGGGGTCATGCGGGCTGCGCTATAAGGGACGTAAAGACGTCCTGCTGGTATCTCTCGACAAGGGTACGCAGGTGGCGGGCGTGTTCACGACATCGAAAACAGCGGCAGCACCGGTGCACTGGTGTGCCCGGTCGGCAAAGGCGGGCCGCGCCCGGGCGCTGATCGTCAATTCGGGGAATGCCAATGCGTTTACCGGCCTGGCGGGCGAAAAGTCGGTCCAGCGCACGGTGTACAAGGTGGCATCCTTGCTTGGCTGTCCGAAATCGCAGGTTTTCGTCGCATCGACCGGCGTGATCGGCGAGACCCTGCCCGACGACCGTATCCGGAAAGCGCTGGGCGGCCTGAAGAAAAAACTGGGCCCCGGTGACTGGACCGGCGCGGCATCCGCCATCATGACGACCGATACCTTTGGCAAGGGCGCATTTCGAAAGGTCATGATCGGCGACACGGAAGTTACCATCGGCGGCATCGCCAAGGGGTCGGGCATGATCGCCCCTGACATGGCGACCATGCTGTCGTTTATTTTTACCGATGCGAAAATCCCGGCCGCCATGCTGCAGACCCTAGTGCGCAGCAGCGCCGACCGGTCGTTCAATGCGATTACGGTCGATGGCGACACGTCGACCAGCGATACCGTTCTGCTCTTCGCCACGGGCGCGACCAGACATGCGAAGATAGCAAGTGCGGGTGATGCCAAGCTGCGGGCGTTTCGCGCAGCACTTGAAGATCTGATGGTCGATCTCGCCCATCAGATCGTCCGCGACGGCGAGGGCGCGAGCAAGTTCGTGACCGTCAACGTCTCCGGTGCGAAATCGGCGAAGGCGGCGAAGAAAATCGGACTCACCATTGCTAATTCGCCCCTGGTCAAAACCGCGATTGCCGGCGAAGACCCAAACTGGGGCCGGATCGTCATGGCGGTCGGCAAGTCGGGCGAGGAAGCGGATCGCGACACGCTTAAAATCAGCATCGGCGGCATCGCGGTCGCCGAAAAGGGCATGGTCGTCGCGGGTTATGACGAAGCACCGGTTGCAAAACACATGAAAGGCCAGGAGATCGATATCGCTGTTGATCTGAAGATCGGGAAAGGTGCGGCGACGGTCTGGACCTGCGACCTGACCCATGAATATATCTCCATCAACGCCGATTACCGGTCCTGAACCTGTCGGCGGGAAACCTAATGTCTGATCTACCCAATAATCTGCCCATCGTTCTGGTCGCTGCCGTTGCCCTGTTCGACAAGGACGGGCGTGTGCTGATCGCCAAGCGGCCGGTAGGCAAGTCCATGGCGGGACTGTGGGAATTTCCCGGCGGCAAGGTGGAAGCGGGAGAGACGCCCGAGCGGGCACTGATCCGTGAATTGCAGGAAGAACTCGCCGTCGACACGTTCGAAAGCTGTCTCGCCCCCTTTACGTTCGCCTCCCACGCCTATGAAGATTTCCACCTCCTGATGCCGCTCTATGTCTGCCGCAAATGGGAAGGCAAGGTGACGCCGTTCGAAGGCCAGACCCTGAAATGGGTCATGCCGATGCAGCTCAAGGAATATCCCATGCCGCCGGCAGACAAGCCGCTGATAGCCATGCTGCGGGACTGCCTGTGACCTGCATTTTTGTGACGTGTGTTTGTTCGGTCCGCGTGTTACCGGATAACGATGACGTCTGACTCCCCATCAATTTCGACGATCGTCCGGGCGAATCCACGCGGCTGGCTGATCGTGCTGTTTATATTTGGCGCGCTGGGCCTCGTGTTCTCGGCGCGGATGATGCTGAGCGTTGCCATGCCCACCTGGGAAGCAGAACTCGGCTGGGCGCGCACTTTTATCTCCAGCGGCGGTTCAGTCGTTCTGGTCTTCATGACCCTGATTTCGCCGCTGGCGGGCAACCTGCTGGATAAGGTCGGTCCGCGCCCCGTGGTGGCGGGTGCGCTTCTGTGTGTCGGTGCTTCGCTTGCAGCCACGTCGATCATGACCGAACAGTGGCAGTTCATCGTCCTGTTCTGCATCATCGGCGGGCTTGGCTACGGCGCGCTTGCAGCGCCGCAGGCATCGGCGACAATCGGCCAGATTTTTGACGAACATCGCGGATTGGCGACCGGGATCGCGACGTCGGGTGCATCGGGCGGACTGCTGATCATCCTGCCGATTCTGGCAGCACTGATCGGGTGGATTGGCTGGCGCGCGAGTTTTGTCGGATTTGGTTTTGTGGTCATGGCCATGGCGCCAATTGCCTGGTTCCTGATTACGCCGGCAAGTCGGACGGCAAGTGCATCTGGGGGCGGCAGTTCGGCTGCGCTGGGTGCAAGGCTGCGGATGATCACGCGCAATTCGACGTTCTGGCTTTTGCTCGTCGGTTTCATGATCTGCGGGTTCACGACCACCGGCGTGATCGAAGTCCATCTCATCCCCTACGCAATTTCCTGCGGTTTTCCCCCGTTTGAAAGTGCGACGGCGCTGGGTGTGCTCTCGGGCTTTAACATGGCGGGCATGATTCTCGCCGGGTACCTCGCCGATAAGGTGAACCGCCCGATGTTGTTGGGGGTGATCTATTTCCTCCGCGCGCTGACCTTCCTGATCCTGATGAATATCACTGGTAACCGGGAACTGCTGTTCCTGTTCGCCATCCTGTTCGGGATCGTCGATTATTCGGTTATGCCGGTGCTGGCGAGTATCGTGAGTACGCATATCGGCGTTGGCGTGATGGGGCTGACGCTCGGCCTGCTCTTTGCCGGTCATTCCGCGGGCGCCGCCGCCGGCGCGTTCATGGGAGGCTATTTCTTCGATGCGTTTGCCAGCTACGACTGGGTGTGGATCGTGTCGATCGCGCTGGCGTTGATGGCGGCGGTCGTAAGCTGGATGATCCGCCAGACCCGGGAATCCGAACAGGCGGGAACGCCGGTGGCGGCCTGAGCCGATGACGGGTATTGCCGAAACCAATATGAAACGCGGCTGGGTCGTCGTCGCGATCTGCTTTGTCGCGATGGCGTTCACCTTCGGGGCACGGTCGTCGGTCAGCATGGTCTTACCGTTGTGGCAGGCAGAGCTTGGCTGGACGGGGTCGGAATCGTCTGCCGGGGCATGGATCGTCCTGACCATGATGGCACTGGGCTCGCCCATAGCGGGCAACGTGATGGACCGCTACGGCGCCAGGCGCGTGATCGCGACCGGCCTGACGGCGCTGGCACTTGGCGTCGGCGGCACGTCTTTCGTATCGGATTCGCTCTATTATTATCTGCTGTTCGGCATCGTCGGCGGTATCGGCTGGGCGTCGGTTTCGATCCCGTTGGTGACGGCCGCGGTGTCCGGCTATTTCGTGAAATATCGCGGTCTTGCGATCGGCATTGCGGTGTCCGGCGCCACCGGCGGCCAGTTGCCCGTATTGTCTTTGCTGGGTGTGACGATAGCCGTGCTGGGGTGGCGCGATGCGTATCAGATACTGGCTGTTTTGCTGGCGATCTTTGCCGCTCTTGTATACCTCCGGTTCAAGCCGCCCTTGGCCAACTCGGATGATCCGGCGCAGAGAAATGCGAATACGATCGACGATACACTGGCCGAACGGCTGCAGTTGCTCTTTGGCAACCGGACGTTCCTGTTGCTGCTCGGTGCGTTTTCGTTGTGCGGTTTCACCACGGCAGGCGTCATTGACGTCTATTTTATCCCCTATGCGATTTCCTGCGGTTTCACGCTGATCGAAGGATCGGCGGCCTACGGCGTCCATGGCCTCGGCAATCTTGCCGGTGTCATCCTGTTCTCGTGGGTGGCCGACCATGTGAACCGCCCGCGTCTTCTGGCCACCATGTTTTTTCTGCGGGCCTTCGCATTCGTTCTGCTGATGTTCATTTCCGCCGATATCAGCGTCATGTTCATCTTCGCCGCGATTTTCGGCATTCTCAATTTTTCAACCTTCCCCGTGATTGCCAATATCGTGGTTACGCATATCGGGGTCCGCATCATCGGGCTTACCCTCGGCCTGCTGTTCGGCGGTCATTCGCTGGGGGCGGCTATCGGTGTGGTTCTGGGCGGCTGGATGTTCGATCTGACGGCCAGGTACGAATGGGTGTGGTGGGTGTCTGCGGGTCTTGCTGCCATGGCAGGCGTGTTTGCGATCCTGGTAAAAGAAAACCGCCCGCCGCGCGATACCAAAGCCGTTCCCGCAGCGGCCTGAATTATATCGGTCCTATTTTCCCGTCCGCGTTTTATTTCCCGGGTCGCGCCCTATTTTTCTGGCCGTGCCTTGTCGCCGGTTGCCCGCTCTTCCGTCTCCAGCGCATCTGCAAGCCGCGTCGTCCCACTTCCGGGCCGCAGCGGTTTTTGCTGCGTCTCGTGCGGGGCCCAGCCTGTCATCCAGATGATCTGGAATGTTGCGGGGATCCGGCCATCTTCGTCGGCATAGAGTTCCTGATACCGCGCAGCGGCGGCGAACAGCGTGTCGCGGCGCAGCCCGGCACGGCTGCGCGCGGCGACGGCATTGGATTCACCCATACCGCGCAGCTCGCGCATCAGCGCGAACATGTCCGAATAGGTGACGGTGATGGTGTCAGTATCGATGACCGGCAGCGCAAACCCCGCGCGTTGGAGCAGGGCGCCGGCATCCGCCACATCGGCGACGGGGGATGTGTGCGGGCTGGTGCCGCCGGTGGTTTCCGCCTCGGCCTCCAGAAAGGCGCGGCGCAGTTCGATCAGCGTGTCGCCGCCAAGCATCGCCGCAAGGAACAGACCGTCGGGTTTCAGGGCCCGTCGGATCTGGACCAGCGCACCCGGCAGGTCGTTGACCCAGTGCAATGAGAGGGTCGAGGCGATCAGGTCGAACGCGTTTTTGGCAAAGGGCAGAAATTCTTCGTCTGCCGAGACGTGAAGGCCGCCCGGCATCCGGTTTAGCAACCGGTCGGACAGATCGGCGGTGACCATTGTTTCAGGCACCGGGGCGAACGTGGTTGTGCCGTGCCCGCCGCCGAGATCAAGCGCGGTCGCGAAATCCCGTTTGACGTCGTGCAGCCGGTCGGCGAGTTGATCGGCGATTTCACGGTGCAAAAAATCATGATCGGCGAATGTCGCCACCGCCCGGTCGCGATGGCGGCGCACCGTCTTGCGGTCGAACAGGATGATGTCGTCGGAAGTGGTGCGAACAGGCATGGCGCGAACATAAGCCGCTTTGTTTCGGCCAGATACCCCGCGTTTCGGCCAGATACTCCGCGTGCTAACGTTTCGCGATGGTTTTACCGGCTGTCCTTTCAGACATCGTCCCCGCTGCGATCCGGGGCACCGTCCGCCGCGCCATCGATATCGTCCTACCGCCGCGCTGTATTGGCTGTGGCGAACTGGCCGGCGATCCCGGTGCTGTGTGCCCAGCCTGCTGGGGCGGGATCGATTTTATCGCACCACCCATGTGCCGGTGTTGCGGGTTGCCGTTCGATTATGACGAAGGAGACCAGGCCGTCTGCGGCGATTGCGCCCGCCGCGAGCCGCTGTTTGGCCGGGCCCGGTCGGTGATGATCTACGACGATGCGAGCCGCCGTCTGGTGCTGGCTTTCAAGCATGCCGACCGGATAGACGCGGCGCCGGCCTGGGGCGGCTGGCTGGCGCGTGCCGGGGCCGCCCTGCTGGCCGACGCGGATTTTCTGGTGCCGGTACCGCTTCACCGTCGTCGGCTGATTACCAGCCGCTACAATCAGGCGGCGCTGATGGTGTAGGCAATGGGCCGGAATTCGGGGCTGCCTGTCGTCGTCGACGCGCTGCAGCGTGTCCGCGCCACGCCGAGCCAGGGCCGGATGAACCAATCTCAGCGCGAACGCAATGTGGCGTGGGCATTTTCCGTGCGCGACAGCCGACAGGAAAGCATCCGGCGCGCGCGGATTGTCCTGGTGGATGATGTGATGACGCTGGCGGCCTGTATCCGGCCATTGCTGCATGCAGGTGCGGCAAATGTGGATGTCCTGACGCTCGCACGGGTAACCCGAACCGGGTAAACCGTCGGTTCCATATTTGTTTCCAACTTTGTTGCCAATTTTGTTTCTGACGGGAAAATCGAAGAATGCCGATTGAAGCCTGGGCCCTGGCCCTCGGCTCCGCATCGCTGTTCGGACTGGGGCTGGTGGTCACCCAGTTCGGCCTGCGAGACATGACGCCCGCGCTGGGGGCAACGTTCAGCATGCCGATGGCGGCGCTGGTGTTCTGGTCCAGCGCGCCGTTTTTTGCCGATTTCAGCGGGTGGAACGGGAACGCCGTGCTGCTATTCGCGGTCGTCGGTATTTTCTTTCCCGGCATGATTACGCTGCTGACGTTCGAGGCCAACCGGCGGATGGGACCTTATGTAAAGGGGGCCATCGGTAATCTCGCACCGCTATTTGCCGTTGTTGCGGCACTGGTTGTCCTCGGCGAAGCGTTGGACATCCTGCAATGGCTTGCGGTTGTGGCTATCCTGGGCGGAGTCACCAGTATGTCGCTGCGCCGACAATGGGAGGGCGGTTCCTGGCGGCGCTGGGTCATTGCGCTGCCATTGGGGGCGGCGTTGTGTCGGGGGCTCGGGCCGCCCGCGCTGAAAATAGGCCTCGGCTAGTGGCCGAACCCGTTCGTTGCGGTGCTTATCTGCTACGCGATGTCGGCATCGGTTGCGATTGCCGTCGGCCTGTGGCGGACGCTGGGGACCAGGCGCATCGTCACCCGGAGGGGCGTCGTCACCTTTGCCGGTGTCGGTTTGTGCAACGGATTTGCGGTGATGTTCTGGGTGCAGTCGCTGTCGCTCGGTCCGGTCTCGCTCACGTCGCCGGTGGTCGCGTGCTATCCGGTCTTTACGCTGATCTTCGGCGCCATATTGTTGCGACGGACAACGATAGACCGAAACCAGGGTCTCGGCGTTTTGTTGACCGTGCTGGGTGTGGTTCTGCTGACAGCCGTATAAGCGTCATGGCTGTCCTTCGCCGATCTATTCGGCGGCGATCGGCCTGTGGTTTTCGAGCAACAGGCGTTTGCGCATCTCTCTAATATCAACGGTCGTCGTCGCAAAATCGATCAGGTTGTTGCGCTCGAACCCATGGAAACTGTCCCGCGGCTTAGTGTCGATGATACAGAACGTCCCGAGCCGGAAGTTGTCCGGTGAAACGAGCGGCGCGCCGGCGTAAAAGCGGATGCCGAGTTCGCCGGTGACCAGCCGATTTTCCTTGAACCTTTCGTCGAGCGTGACGTCGAGTACGATCAGCGGTTTCGGTTCCATGATGGCATAGGTGCAGAACGCCTGATCCCGGGGGGTCTGATCCGCATCCAGCCCATGCGAGGATTTGAACCATTGCCGGTCGTTGTCGACCAGCGAGACCAGCGCGATGGATACGCTGAATAGGCGGGCGGCAAGCCGGGTCATCGCGTCGAAAGATTCTTCTTCGGGGGTGTCGAGGATTTTGAACGAGTGAAGATCTTTGATTCTGGCGTCGTCATTATCCAGTATAGGGATCCTGAAATGCAGGCCCTTGAACATGCGGTTAGCCGTATCGTAGCGGTAATAGATTAATTAATGATTTGGGGTATCCAATCATCTTTATGTGAAGCAAAAGAGCTGACAAATAGGGCAGCAGCCCACATATTACGCCGAACACAAGTTTCCAACCGAAGGATCGCCGCCGTGGCACAAGTCGAAATCTATTCCAGCATGTTTTGTCCGTTCTGCAGCCGCGCAAAGCATCTGCTGACCCAGAAGGGTATCGAATTCATCGAGATCGATGTCGATAACAGTCCCGGCCGCCGCAACGAGATGCTTCAGCGTGCCAACGGACAGCACACCGTGCCGCAGATCTTTATCGATGATGCTCATATTGGCGGATCCGACGATCTCGCGGCGCTTGACCGTGCCGGCAACCTGGACGGGGTGCTCGGTCTCGGCTGATGACGGGGGGGGGGGGGCTGAAACCCGCTCCCCCACGCCCGGCACACCCGTATCTGGCACAAGCTCCGGTTTTCGTCTGGCATGTGTACAGATGGATTCCGGGAATGAAATTGCCCCAAACGTGGAAATTGCCGCCGGGCTGATCCGCGAGTCTGCCAGACAGGGCGCAGATTTTATCTTTCTGCCCGAATGTGTGGCCTTGCTGGAACCGGATCGCGATGCCTTGTTTCGCAAACCGGCGTTTCGCAAACCGGCGTTTCGCAAATCTGCGGCGGAAACTGACCATCTGGCGTTGCACGCTTTTAAAGATCTCGCCCGGGAGCTGGGTGTGTGGATTCATGTCGGATCGCTTGCCGTTCTGTCGGCAGACGAGCGGATCGCCAACCGGACGTTCCTGATCAACCCCGCCGGCGACGTGACGGCGAAATACGACAAAATTCATATGTTTGACGTCGATCTGGCGAATGGAGAATCCTACCGCGAGTCGCACACCTACCAGCCGGGATCGCAGGCGGTGATCGCCGATCTGCCATGGGGGCGTGCCGGGCTGACGATTTGCTATGACGTACGCTTTCCGGCGCTCTATTCACACCTGGCCGAGGCGGGTGCGCAATTTATCGGCGTGCCGTCGGCCTTTACCCGCAAGACCGGCCGCGTGCACTGGCATGTATTGTTGCAGGCGCGGGCGATTGAAACTGGGTGCTGGATCTTTGCCGCCGTCCAATGCGGTGACCATGCCGCCGGGAGTCAGACCTATGGCCATTCGCTGATCGTCTACCCATGGGGCGAGATTGTCGCCGAGGCCGGCGAAGAGCCCGGCATCGTCATCGCGGATATCGATCCGGCACGTGTCGCTGAAGCGCGCCGGGCAGTACCGTCCCTCACGAACGGGCGGCCCTACCGGCCTGCAGGTGACGTCAAGCGGGCAGCGGAATAGTTGGAACTTTCGTTTCTGATTTGACCGCCACGATGCGCTGGACGACTGCCGGTGCGGGCGTGTGGATGCGCCCGGCTTCATAGGCGACCACCGATAGTTTCCCGGAAACCGCATCCAGCAATTCACCGTCGCGCAGCAGAAAACCCAGATTGCGGGGTCGCCCAAGATGTTCATTGCCAATTGCGAAGGTCTCATAGATCAGCACCCCGTCGGGGTTCAGGCTGTCGATCAGAACCGGGAAGAGCGGGCGGTGCAGATAGTTGGCCACGACGATTCCGTCGAATGTCCGGCCGGGCAGGGGCCAGGGATTGTCGCCCTCCAGATCGGCCTCGATGATCTCTATGCCGGTGCGTGGGATCAGACGCGATGTGTCCCGGTCGATGGCCGTGACCTGGTATCCCGCGAT
>MEHZ011538073.1_pt1 | contig 26182 bp, 27 predicted proteins | sample 897221 | NCBI WGS metagenome assembly MEHZ01 (sample SAMN05514161, study PRJNA337945) | marine metagenome | isolation source: marine surface water | place: Arctic Ocean | collected 2007-12-13
ACCGTATGCATGTATGCTTACAATGTTCAGGGGCAAATCTGTGACACAGTCTGTCAATCTATTACCGTAGTTGGTTGTGAGGGAGAACCACCTTGTAACGCTGGCTTTCAGTATTCCTTGGATAGTAATTGTACTTACACGTTTTATGGATACGGAGCTGCAAGCTATGAATGGTGGTACGATGATACGGTGTTTTCAGGAGAAACCATATCGTTTTATATTTCACCGAATAGTAACCAAAGCTTGTGTATGTATGCTTTTGACAATCAAGGCATGCTATGTGATACAATCTGCGAAACTATTATTTGTAATATGACCGGAGTTGATGATGGACCTGTAAAAAATGCGCAATTACTGGTTTACCCAAACCCTTCAAATAATGGTTTTTTCACCTTTGAAACAGATAGTCAGATTACTGAAGTAATACTTTTAGATCTATCTGGGCGAAAAACGAATGCGATTATTGATATTGACCTTGGAACGATTAATGGTTTGAATCTTGAGAACGGGAGATACCTCTTGAGGGTTTTATCTGATGATGCTATTCAATTTAAGCAAGTCCTAATCTTGAAATAAAGTAATAATTTGATTTAAAAAGCCCTCTAATGAGGGCTTTTTAAATTAGATAAAGTTTGATTTATTCTTTAATAAATTTTAAGATTAGGCCATCGATTTCAATGAAATAAATGTTCTTTTTCAGTCCACCCACGTCGATGCTCAAGCTGCTGGATTCATATGTCCCTGACATCATGACTACTCCAAGAACGTTACTAATGTTGTAAGCACCTTGAAAATTTAAATTGTTTATTGAAATATTATTTTTCGCTGGATTTGGAAATAATACGACCTTACCTTCTTTGTTTTCATTAATGTCAACAATAGGAGGATTACAAGCATTGTTCAAATAAATCTCATCATTGTCTTTTTCAATAGAAATCAAACAAGGACACATGTTGTAATGATCGTGCATATAGGATAGTCCATAATTTGTTCCTACCCCTTCGATAAAGGTAAGTGATTGATCATTCGACCAATGCTGATATGTCGTTCTCACGTGCTTTAGTCCGAACATGTAATAGACAGAGTCTACAGTTGAAATGTCTGTCTCCCCCCATGCACCAAAGACGGTAAAGTTGTCTCCGAGTTCCAAGGATAAATCCATGATTAAATATTCAACTGTGTCATACCCTTGAAATGAATCAATGACTCCAGTATACCAAACCTGACCGTCATCTGGGTTTTCTCGAGCTAAACCATTTCCTGAATTTGGAGTAAGGCTGTAAATGACAGCAGCGCCTATGGGTGATCCGATTCTTTGATATACAAGATTACTGATAATCGTGTCCTCAAACGATACTCTTTGTTGTATTTCAGCGATATCCAAATTGCAAAAAGGACTTTCCCATTTGGTGCTCTCATTGCCGAAAACAGACTGATATTGACTAATTAGGGGGGTAGAAAAGCCAATAAAAATAACGGAAAGTAGTAAATAAAGGTACAAATGTTTCATTTAAATTTTATTATAAAGAATTACTATTAATCCTTTGATTATAAATGGATTGGATACTCCAACGTCTTAAAACACTTCTTATTCTCGCGCAAGTTACGATTAATTTTAAAAAAGTTATACCCCCCCCTTAATTCATTTACCTACGTTTCTACTAAAAACAATTAAACCTTTTTAACATGAAATATTTAATAAAAACATTTTCAATCCTTGCTTCAGCCCTGATTTTATTATCATCCTGCGATAAAAGCCAGGATTCAAACAACCCAAACCCAAGTGCGCCTGTGGTTCCTGAAAACAATATTCAGGCCCTTCAGGATTATTTCTCAAGTAATATGGAAAGCGCCAAACAGTCTTTTAGCATAGATGCAACAGCGGGTGGGACGATTACAAGTATTTCAGGAACTGAAATTACTTTTTATGCCAATTCATTTATAAATGGAATGGCGCAAGACGTTACCGGTAATATCACCATTGAGCTTGTCGAGATTTTTAATAAAAGCGATATGTTAAGACTTAACAAGCAAACCATGGGTAATTTTCCAGGCGGCGAACTACGACCGCTCCTTTCAGGTGGTGAATTTAAAATCAGTGCCTTTCAAAATGGTACGGCGCTTAGTTTAAAATCAGGTGTTTCATACAATATGATTTCCAATGCGCCAGGAGGTTTTGCAGACCCAAACATGCAATTATTTTATGGGAATGAGGTAGGGGATACCTTGACCTGGGATCCACAAGACACTTTAAACAATGCAGGTGTGTTCGCAGAAGGATCTCAATATTATTCTTTTCTTGACCGACTTAATTGGATCAATTGTGATTACTTCATGGATTATAATGGACCATTAACTACAGTTTCAGCTGAACTCCCTACAGGGTTCACCAATGCGAATGCCATGCTATTTATCTCTTTTGATGGTGTGAATTCTTTGACTAATGTCTATGGTTTTGAAAATGGTGTATTCACTACGGCTCCTAATTACGAACTACCAGTTGGGATGGAAGTCCATTTTATTGCCTTTACAGTAATTAATGATGAACCGCATGCAGCAATAGTCCCGGCTACCATTAGTGATGGACATTTGGAAGTGATTCCGGAATTAGTCCAAACAACTGAAGGCCAATTTGCTGCTGATTTACTTGACCTCCCATAAAATTATTGGTTTATAAACAACCCGGCGTAGACCACACTGGGTTCTTTTTTAGAATTGAAAAAAAACAGATTAAGTGTTAACTATAAATAGTAATTCCATGAAAAATAAAACAATAAGGTTTATTGATACTATGAAATCATTTTGCTTTATAGTGTTTGCAACGATACTTTTATTTGCTTGTGAAAAGGAACCTGTTTCTCCAAGTAATATGGATTTAGATTATTCACTTGAGAGTGGGGAGTCTTTTTCCTTTAATTTTAATACGGGAGATGAGGAAGGTGTGGTCATACAGATCCAGGCTTCAAATTTTCAGCGTACCATTCTCTCGTTTTGTTTGGGTTTTCAGACATAAAGAAAATCCCCCCTATTCCAGTGACCTTTGGGGAGCAATCCTTTTTGTTTTCTTTAGTTTCATTCTCTTTTGACATAATAGTGGATTTAAATTTTACTTGGTCAAATTAAGTTGAAATTTTAAAAGAATACAAGGGCTTTTAAAGGCTAATGCTCTGCGATCTATAACGTGACCTAGTAAAGATATAGGCTTTTCTTCATCCTCAATAATCCAAACGTCTTCCCGCTTATGAAACGGGATTTTAGCATCTTTTAAAATATCGGAAACCAATTTAGATCCATGGATACCAATTGGGTGTATGCGGTCTCCATGTTTCCATTTTCTTACAGAAATTTCTCCTGTTATTTTTTCAGGATCTAGATATATTTCGTTTTTATTAAACGCTTTGGGTACACTTTTTGTTAGCGCTATTTCAAAGGAGGGTATAGCCATCGTGTCTTTGTTGTTGCACTCAAAAAGCCAACCTTGCTCATTCTTCCATACCGCTTGATATGGCGCGTCCTTACTTTTAATAATTATTTTCTTTCCATTTACTCCTTTGGCCAGTTCTAAAATTGAAAGCGCCAAAGCTTTTGGGATTTGAAGTTGATCGAGAAGTTCAATCCATTGGTTTGAATTAAGCGTAGCAACGGTATTTAGGTTTAACTCGAAATCCTTTGGTGTGCTAGGGATAAGCTTATGAGTTAGTTTTCGATCTTCTGCGACTTGTACTGCAAAGCCTCTCTGCAGTAACTCAACCGACTTTGAAAGAGTAGGGTGTTTATCAATTAATCCAGGAATCAAAATATTTCTCCAAATGTTGCGAGTGTAGATGTTCTTTTTATTTGACGCATCTTCTCTCCATTCAATCTTGCTTTGAATCGCATAAGCCATTAGCTCCTTTTTTGTAAATTCAAGTAGCGGTCGGAAATAAGAACCTTCCATAACTTTCATTCCTGCCATTGCTCTTAAACCACCACCGCGAGACATTGACATCCAAAAGCTTTCTTCTTGATCATTCTTGTGGTGCGCAAGGCATATTAGGGCTTTGGGTTTCTTGGACAAGAAGGATTTGAAAAAATGGTAGCGAACCTCTCTAGCCAATTGCTGAAGATTACCGCCTTGCGCCAGGTCAATAGATAAATCGTGATTTAATTCGTAAAAAGGGATATCGCCAATTAAACATGCTTGCCTAACAAGCGAAGCGTCCATTTGGCTGCTGTCGCCTCTCAGTTGGTAATTCACATGAAGTACGCTGAAGGATTTCTTTTGCTTTTGAAACAAATCCATGAGCACCATAGAATCACAGCCTCCACTTACGGCAAGAAAATAATGCGGTGCATTATGTTGGCGCAGGTGTTTTGAGAACCCTTTTTTAATATTACCTACAGATCCCATCAATGATTTTTTGGATTTTATAGCCGCACTCTTCATATTCCTTTTCAGCAATTGAATTAATGGTAATAGCACTGCCAACAGAACAAGATAATGTTTTCAATCGAGCGTTGTAAATCATTGTCCGAATGACAACATTGAAGTCAAAGTCACCGTTCGGGGAAATATAACCAATTGAACCTGAGTAAAGGCCACGCTTAAAGTCCTCATACTCCTCGATGAGTTCCATTGCTCGATACTTTGGAGCTCCGGTCATAGAACCCATAGGGAAGGTAGCTTTAAGGATTTCCGTAAAGCTTAATCCCTCTTTTGGGACGCAAGACACGGTTGAAATCATTTGATGCACCGTTTCAAATGAATAGATTTCACAGAGTTCATCGACCTGAACAGATCTTTTTTTGGCTATTTTAGATAAATCGTTTCGCATTAAATCAACAATCATAATGTTTTCAGCTCTTTCTTTAGGATCCAATTTCAATAGTCGCTTAAGCTCTTCGTCTTCCGTTGGTTTTTTTGCACGACGGGCAGTACCTTTAATAGGTTGTGCGATTAACCGTCCATCATTTTTTTGAATAAAGCGCTCAGGGCTACCGCAAAATATTTCGAAATCACCAAACTTAAAGTAACTTGAAAATGGAGCTTTAGTTGTTTCATTTACATTGAAGTAAATACCTTTAATACAATCAATATCAATGTCTTGAGAGAAGTATTCCTGGCAAAAATTAATTTCGTAGATATCACCTCTTTGAATGTGTCTCTTAAGATCGTTTACTTTTTTTAAGTAAACCTCTTTTGTGATTCTCGATTCAAAGGTGATCTCTTTTTTATCTATACTTGAATCAACCTGGCTTTTGAGGAATTGTCTTGCGAAGTTAAGGTTTTGATCGTTGTTTTCTCCTTGAACAATTACCAGGTCGTGGTTCTTTATATCCACAACACATTCTGGGCACCACATCACCAAATCTGGAAAGGCAGTAAGGTCAACATTATTAGAACTTAGGTTTTCTATTTCATTTTTAAGGTCATAAGAAAGGCATAGGAAGACATATAGGCCTTTATTTTTGGTAATAAATTCACTCATAGCATCAATGGCACCAGTCCTTTTAAGTGATCTTATTTCACCACCTCCGAAAGCCAATAAGCCAGACCCGTCATTACTATTAAGAAAGCAGATATTCTTATCCATTGTTCTTTTTAAGAAAAATAAAGCAAACCATTTCGCTTCTTTCCCAATGTTAACTTTTTAATTGTTTCTACCCCATAAATTTTTAGAATAGTTTAACAAATATTAGTGTAAAATTAACACCTTAAAACCTTTTACCTCTATTTGTGTTCTTACCTTTACAACTTTTAAATTTAAATGAAACAAATCATATTTTTAGGCTTTGTTCTTTTTTCTCTTCTTGCTGTAGCGCAGAAATCTGAAAAATATACGATTAGCGGTTATGTTAGCGACGTAAAAAGCGGGGAGGCCTTAATTGGCGTTAAAATTTTTATTCCTGAATTAAAAGTGGGAACAGTGAGTAACACCTATGGGTTTTACTCTTTAACCTTAGAAAAAGGAACTTATCAAATTCAATTCAGAACAACGTTATACCCAACAGAGGTGAAAGAGGTGAAACTTTTCAGAGACATCGATTATAACCTAGAGATTGGTGGCGGTGTGCAGAATTTAGAGGAGGTTGTTGTTAATGGCAAGAAAGGAGATAATGTGAAATCCACTCAAATGGGTGCGATTTCGTTGGATATTGAAAGCATCAAAGCATTGCCTGCTTTTATGGGAGAAGTTGATGTGATTAAAACCATTCAGTTGCTACCTGGGGTTTCCTCAGCTGCTGAAGGGGGGCAGGGATTCTATGTGCGCGGTGGAGGTCCAGATCAAAATTTAGTTCTTTTAGATGAAGGTGTAGTCTATAATGCTGCTCATTTATTTGGTTTCTTTTCAGTTTTTAATGCTGATGCCGTAAAAAGTGTAAATCTCATAAAAGGTGGGATGCCTGCGAACTATGGAGGACGTATGTCCTCAGTTTTAGAGGTAAACATGAATGAAGGCAATAATAAAAAGTTCAAAGTAAAGGGTGGGATAGGAGCAATCTCTTCGCGTTTGACCATTGAGGGACCACTCAAAAAGGACAAGGGCTCTTTTATCATTTCAGGGCGTCGTACTTACATTGATTTAATCATGAAGGCAGCCATTCCTGATAGTTCCCCTTTTGCTGGTTCGAGCTATTTTTTCTACGACGTAAATGCAAAATTCAACTACAAACTCACCGATAAAGATCGCATATTCCTAAGCGGTTACTACGGAAAGGATGTCTTTAACTTTTCGGATACCCAGGGGGGCTTTAGTGCCAACATGCCTTGGGGAAATGGCATTGCAGCATTGAGGTGGAACCATCTGTTTAGTAAAAAACTATTCATGAATGTTACAGCTACAGTTTCTGATTATATGTTTCAGTTTGGTTCTGCTCAGGATCAGTTTCGTTTTAATTTATCCTCCGGAGTGAGAGATGTAGGTTCCAAAGTAGACTTTTCTTATTTCCCAAATCCCAAACATTTAGTGAAGTGGGGCGCAAACCATATTTACCACACTTTTACACCTACAAGTGTTTCGGCAGAGTCAGATTCTGTTGTTTTTGATACGGGCGAAGCGCAAAAGCTGTTTTCACATGAAACAGCCTTTTATTTAATGGATGATTTTGAGCTTAATGATGTTCTGAAAATGAATATAGGTCTCCGTTACAGTATGTATCATCATGTGGGACCGTTCACAAGATATATCAACGGTGACATCAGTGCTGACGACACTACAATTGAATATCCTAAAGGAGATTTAATTCAGTTTTACCATGGCTTAGAGCCTCGTTTTTCTTTGCGTTGGTTGTTGCCGGATAACAGTTCTATTAAAGCAGGATATTCTTACAACTACCAATACGTCCATTTGACTGCACTGAGTGCTGTTTCTCTTCCGACTGATATCTGGTATCCTACTACAGATATTGCAAAGCCCCAAATTGGATGGCAAGGCAGTGTTGGTTATTTTAAAAACTTCTTTGATGATAAATTTGAAACATCAGTGGAGCTTTATTACAAGAAGATGAATAACATGATCGAATATATGGAGGGTGCACTTCCTGGCGACAATGTCAATGATAATACAGATAATCTATTGGTATTTGGTGAAGGCTGGTCTTATGGTATTGAGTTTTTCTTAAAGAAAGCAATGGGCGATTTTACAGGATGGATAGGTTATACTTGGGCCAAATCAGACCGACTTTTCCCCGACCTAAATTCTGGTAATCCTTTTCCAGCTAAATATGACCGCAGACATGATCTTAGTATTGTTGGAAGTTATAAGCTTAGTAAAAGGTGGACCTTCAGTACAGCTTTTGTATATGCAACGGGTAATACTTTGACCTTGCCATCCTCTTGGTATGTGCAAGAGCAGAATCTTTTGTTTAATTATGGTGAAAGAAATTCTACTCGAATGGCACCATACCACCGTTTAGATATTTCGGCAACGCTTTACAGTAAATCCCATAAATTTAAAACCGATATTAACGGTGAAACGATTAAGGTTAAAAAGAAATTTAAAAGCAATTGGGCTTTTTCTATCTATAATGTTTACAATAGAGCGAATCCATTCTTCTTGTTTGTAGATAATGATGGGGACTTCCTCTCTGGAGACTTTCAACTTACCGTGAAACAGGTTTCTTTATTTCCAATCATCCCTAGCGTTACCTGGAACTTTGAATTTTAGCATTATGAAAGTATATTATACTTTACCGTTTCTCTTTTTAATGATTTTGTCCTCTTGTTCCAAGGAGGTTCAGATTGACCTACCTGGTTATCAAGAGCAAATTGTTATTGATGGTTCAATTGAACTAGGACAGCCCGCCATCGTTTTACTCTCTAAATCAGCAGATATTTATTCACCGACAAATCTAGAAGCGTATTTAGGCAACTTCATTTCCGGGGCTAATGTTGTTGTGAGTGATGGAAACACGTTGGATACACTCATTGAGATTTGCACGGACAACCTGCCGCCAGGTACCGAGGAAATCGCGGCTGCATTTTTCGGCATACCGATTGAGCAACTTACGAGTCTAAATCTATGCGGATATTTTTCATCCAACATGATAGGTGTGGAGGGTAGGAGCTATGAACTGACTGTAAACGTCAATAATGATGTATTCACAGCGACGACTCAAATAGGAGAGCCGACAGCTTTAGATTCTTTATATTGGAAACCAGAAGGTAATCTTGAAAACCATGGTTTTTCTTGGGCTAAATTATCCGATCCGCAGGGTGTCTATGACGCATATCTTTGGGAGGTTCAGAAACTTAATATTCAGGATAACGGCACTCAAGACCCTTTAAGCTATAAGACATTTAACCCTTATTTTGACGATGCTTTTTTCGATGGTTTGAGCTTTGAATTTGCTTACGAAAACCCTATAAGTTTTCAGGATAGTTCTGTGGAGGATCAATTCAGGGGGTACTATGAAATAGGAGACACTATTTTGGTTAAACTCTCTAAACTCGGAAGAGATGAGTACAATTTCTTTGAGAAGAAATACAATCAGATTTATACAGCGGGGAATCCATTTGCCACACCAACTAATATCCCTTCAAACATCGAAGGTGGTGCTTTAGGAATATGGGTAGGGTATGCAAGTTGGTCCGACACGTTAGTCTGTCAGCCTTAAGGTGTCAATCGATCAATGATCACGCTTTCATTAGGATAGCTAGTTATTAGATCATCGTAGCTAAACAACTCAAAACCCTTGAATTCAAATCCAGGAGAGACCACGCAACTCACTAGCGTGTAGCTATTCGGCTCAAGTACCGCGCTTCCAAAAATCACATTTCCCTTGACTAGATGTTGTGGTCTACAATCTTCTCCAAAACTCTTTCCTAATATCAACTCGACGTGCATATCATTCTCAAGCAAGTGAATGGACAAAGGACTTCCTTCATGAAAAAACCATAACTCATCATGAGATATACGGTGAAAATGAGAGACCTGCTCTGAGGTTAAGAGAAAGTAGATAGACGTCATAAGAACGGAGTCCTCGTTCGCTACTTTTTTAACAGACTTATATGTTTCTGAATAATAACCTCCTTCAGGATGTTCTTTGAGGTCTAATGTTTTAATGAGGTCCTTAATTCTACTCGATTGGTCCTGGCCTAAATGTACTTCCATTACTTTTTATATTTGGGAAAAAATATTTTAAATCAATCGACAAGAAGGAGCCATTGATGTTTCCATAGGTTAAAAGTGAATACCCCTGGTTTCTGTATTGTCCTGCCAAAATAAATAATGGTTCTAATGGAATTTGCACAGAGCCTCCTAAATAAAAGAAACCTGACTTTTTACTCCTGAATTCGAATCCTATATTGCCATTAAAATCTACACTAAACTTTCTCTGTGTAGCCCCTAGGTGTGTAAAGATGTGTCCTCCATCAAGCCCGTTTACTCCTTGAATCATTGAGGGCTTGTAGGATAGTGCAAAACCCAACGAAGTATTCGCATACCAAGCTTTACTAAGCTGAATATAGATTAAACAATTTAGAGGAATATCATAGGATAATAGGGCTAAATCCGTTTCGTCGTAAAGATTTGAATCTGCAACACTCATGTCTATGTGGAAATTTCGATGGATCAAATTGATTCCAGTTTCAAAAGCAATCAATTTGGTTATTCCTGCTCTAACTGTAGCGCCTAAAAGATAGCCTGTTTTTTGCTCACATGTGGTAGAGAATTCCTGTTCGCTTAGACTTAAAGTCTTGCTTCCAACAAGGTTATTAGGAATGATTGCCTTGTAGTTAATGCCAAAATAGGAGGAAACCTTATTTGATTGGCTATGGGCTGTGAAATTAAACAAAAGAAGAAGTGTTAATAGACATTTCATTTTACCTGCTCAGTTTGTTCTTTTAGATGATCCATTTGTTTACAATAACTCACAATCGCCAATATTAGTATGCCTAAGCCGATTAAAAGCACTGTCCATCTCAAAATAGTGAATGGAATCAGTGGCTTTTTATGCATCCCCTCAACCTTAAAATTAAGCTTCATGGATTTCTTGTAATTCTTTTTATGGATTGCAAACAAAGTGTAAGAAACTTGTTTTTTATGCTCTTGATCCTCTTCAAAATCAATGCTTTCCTTTTCTAGTTCTTCCCTAAATGAATTGGCGCGTCCCTTATCTGTAAAACGATAAACCACATAATTGGGTTGGGTTGGATGCTTGGTGAAGTTCACGAACCCAAGATCGAGATGTTCTATTGGGTTTTCCATACCGTGTTGTATTCAATTGGTTTTCTGTGTGATTTTGGCCATTCATCTTTAGCATAACCGAAATAGAGCAGGCCCAAACATTTATCCTTGGCCTCAAGCGATAAATATTCAATCATTTTTTCGGAGTAAATAAGCTTTGGCGTAGACCAGAAACAACCTATTCCGTAAGCGTTTGCCGTTAGTTGCATGTTTTGAATCGCACAGGCTACAGCTTCTACTTCCTCTATTTCAGGTATCTTTTCTTCCTTCTGCCTAGACATTGAGACAGCCACAACGACGGATGAAATTGATGGGCGGCGCATTAACTTGGCTAATTTACTATCATTTTGAGAGCTTGCATCTGTGGTCTCTAGATATAGGGAGCCTAGTTTTTGACTCAATTCAGTTCTCGATTCTTCAGACATGAATACATGGAACCTCCACGGCTCTGTATTACCGTGATTTGGTGCCCATTGAGCATTGGTTAGAATCAATTCGATTTGATCTTTTTGTACTTTTCTAGAACTAAATTGTTCAGGACGTATGGATCTACGGGATCTTATTAAATCATTGACTTCAGACAGATTGAATTTCATGAAAGATTTTTCACAAATTTACATACTTAAGATGACTTAATTGCAATAGGTTTCGCTATAGACTTTTGCAGCCTCCATACCCAGAGCTACCGCTTTTTTTAAATCATTACAACACCCTCTTTCATCACCGTTCATTCTTTTTACAAGCGCACGCATATAGAAGTAATTGGGATTCTTGGTGTTCATGTCAATAGCCAGGTCTAAATCCCGAATAGCCAATTGAAAGTTTTCAGATGTAAAATGAATAAAAGAACGGATCGAGTAGAGGTGAGAGATTGTTTCTTTATCCTTAGGGACTTCCATGGTAATTCGCAGGCCTATATCGAGAAGCGTTTTTGCCTTTTTGTAATCCCCTTTTGCCACAAAAACATCAGAAATTTTAGCATAAGCATCCGCGCAGGTGCTGTCCTTTAAAAGCGCTTTGTTGTAAAAACTTAAGGCTGCTGTTGTATCCGTTTTTTCAAGACTACGATCTCCCTTCAAAATCAGCTGGTTGGCCTTTTTTTGGGCGGACAATGAAAAACAGATACCAAAAACAAAAACAAAAACAATTCTCACTCAATTAAATTTAAATCAATTTTGAATAAACACAAGGTAAGGATTATTATTTGTGCAATTATAATTAACTTTGCGCCCATATTGGCCTCGTAGCTCAATTGGATAGAGTACTTGACTACGAATCAAGCGGTTACAGGTTCGACTCCTGTCGAGGTCACAAAGCACTATTCCTCCTAGGTTTGGTGCTTTTTTTATTTTATCCATTTATGATTATTTGGGTTGTCGAACCAAAACAACTTCAATAGTTGTAATAGGTTGCATTTAGACACAGCGGTAGCTAAAAAAGGTAGGAGGTGTTTTAATTAGGATAAAATTACTTGGCGATAATATCTGCCACAACCTTTATTTAACTTATCTTTATTTTTGAAGAGACTGAAGTCAGCTGCGCATCGCTTAATTTAATAATTAGGCTTTTTGTTTCGGCAGAGAATTAAAAATGTAAATTATAAAATATGAAAAATATTATATTATCAATATTACTTTTTGGATCATCCTCAATAAATGCACAAGTAAATACCAATATTAGAATCTATCACATGCTGGGTACCGAGCTATTTCAAATGAACAGTTCCACTCAAAATAATTTAGCGCAAGACTATAAAATAACTCGTTTACAGTATTACATGACTAAGTTTTCTGTAGTCCATGATGGTGGTCAGATAACATCGGTTAGTGATGATGTTGTGGCTCTGATAAGTGCGACAGATGGAATATTCTCATCAATAGAATTGGGATCATTGAATATCTCTAATGTTGAGGCTGTAAAATTTCACATCGGGGTACATAGCCCTATAAATAATGGAGATCCTTCATTATTCCCATCATCTCATCCGTTAGCGCCAAAATCGCCATCGATGCACTGGGGATGGGCTTCAGGTTACAGGTTTTTGGTATATGAAGGTGCTGGAGGAGTCAATTTCTCACAAGTATTTCAATTACATGCCCTTGGAAATCAAAACTACTTTGAAACTACAGTCAGTGCAGTAGGAGAAATGGTAAATGGAAACCTAGTCATTGCTTTGGATGCAGATTATACACGAGGAGTTGAAGGTATTAATGTTTCTAATGGAGTAATAGCACACGGAGTTGATGGGGTAGATTTAACAGCAATAGAAAACTTTAGAGATTATGTCTTTATGGAAAGTACACAATCTTTATTCGCGAGTATCGAAGATCAATCAATTCATTCACAATGGGGCATCTTTCCTAATCCATCTAAAGATGGAATCATATCTGTTTCAATGAATAATGAACTAGCAATTGATGAAATTTTAGTTGCAAATTTATTAGGTAAGGAAATTAAACGTGTTCATTCTGAAAACGTAAAAATAATGGAAATAGATATGGTTCCTTCAGGGACTTACCTTGTTCAATTATTAAAAAATAGGGAGATAGTTTCTACCAAACGCCTTGTTATTCTTTAGTGATATGACATTCAAACTGTTAGTGATAAGTATTGTTGTTGCAACAACACTTCTGGGATGTAAAAAGAAGGGAGTAGTCGGTCAATATGATGCGACTCCTTATACTTGGAATATAATTAACAATACACTTCCAATACCCAATCTACCTATAGATAATAACTTCACTAATCAAAAAGTACTGTTAGGAAGAATGCTATTCTATGAAAAAGCATTGTCTTTAGATGAATCCATAAATTGTGCAAGCTGCCATAATCAAGAGAATGCTTTTTCTGATCTAAATAAATTCTCTGAAGGTGTTGGAGGTTTGCAAGGAGATAGACAAGCAATGGCAATTTTTAATTTGGCATGGCATGACAATGAATTTTTCTGGGATGGAAGAGCACATTTATTAAGGGATCAGGCATTAGGGCCAATAGAAAACCCTGTAGAAATGAATGAAACATTGGAAAATGTTATTGTAAAACTGACTGCAAGAGAGGAGTATACTAATCAGTTTATTCGAGCGTTTGGATCTGAAGAAATAACGGCGTTAAAAATCTCGTTGGCCTTGGAGAATTTTATGCTATCAATTGTTTCAGACGATTCAAAATATGATAGATACCTTGCTGGAACAGCTACCCTGACCGATAGTGAGGAAAGAGGAAGGGTATTGTTTTTTGGAGAGTACAATGAGTTTTTTCCAACAACTTCAGGTGCTGATTGTGCGCACTGTCATGCAGGGAATAATTTTGAAAATGATTTATACATGAACAACGGATTAGATACTGATGCCGATTTTATAGATTTTGGTAGGGAAGATGTAACAAGTTTTATTGAAGATCGAGCCAAATTTAAAGTGACATCATTGAGAAACATAGAGGTCACAGGACCATATATGCATGATGGGAGATTTCAAACATTAGAAGAAGTTGTTGGTCATTACAACGCTAATGTTCAAAACTCATCAACTGTTGATCCAGCATTGTTAGGAACAACTTCAACAGGATTAATGCTAGATGAATTTGAGCAAGCGGACTTGATCAATTTTTTAAAGACCTTAACGGATAATACTTTTTTAACGAATATTGAATATTCGAATCCATTTTAAATACGTAATAAATATATAATGGCTAATTAAAGTCCTCCAAAAAGTTTGAAATACTTCCTATCGGGTTCACAAATCATAGAAAGCACAATGATCTGTTGGGCTTTTTTAGATAAATAGGATATGCTCCGTTGCTTTTGAGTAAATCATTGAAATTTTCTAATTACACATCGTAAGTAGCTTACGTTCGTGTCTAATACATTTACATCCCATTCTTTTTAGTCTATTCAGTTAAAGGACAATACTTATATTTGATAGACCGTTAGATTGAATTGACGATTAACCTATTTACTATGATATTTCCTCTTCTTTGCCTCTTTTCCGGACTAACTTTTCTTGTCGTTGTGTATATCTTAATTCAATTAAAATCATTGAATTCTGATGCTGAAACAGACAAGATAAAGGAGCTGATCACAATAGAATTCAGAGAAAATCGAAAAGAATTATCTGGAATACTTAAAGAGAACAGAGAAGAGCTCTCGACAGGAATTGACAAGCTTACCGAGAAACTTGATGAAAAGTTTAAGTCATTAGGCGAGTCTCTTAAAGCCAATGCCAAAGATGATCGCGAAGCAGTTACTAACGCGCTCAAGGAATTTAAAGAATCCTTCTATCAAAGTGTTAAAGACTTTAACGAATTACAAAAGCAGAAATTCGGGGAGATGGGGCTTAAACAAGATAAGCTTGTTGAAACGACGAATGAACGCCTTGAGAAAATGCGTGAGACGGTAGATGAGAAGCTACACAAGACTTTAGAAGAAAGACTAGGTCAATCATTTAACCTGGTAAGTGAACCCCTTGAGGCTGTCAAAAAAGGCCTTGGTGAAATGCAGAGTCTTGCAAGTGGAGTAGGTGACCTTAAAAAGGTGCTTAGTAATGTCAAGACGCGAGGCGTTCTTGGAGAGATTCAGCTCGGGAATATATTAGAACAGATTTTAGCACCTGAGCAGTACGATAAAAACGTGAAAACAAAGTCTGGTTCTGATGCGCATGTTGAATTTGCAATAAAGTTACCTGGAAACACATCATCGGGTAAAGAGATATACCTCCCGATTGACGCGAAATTTCCACAAGAAGACTTTATTAGATTACAAACAGCTTATGATGCGGGAGATGTCGCAGCGATTGAAACAGCAAACAAAGACCTCATGCGGTCTATAAAGAATTTCGCAAAGGATATAAAAAACAAATATATCGATCCACCGAACACTACAGACTTCGGGATTATGTTCTTGCCGATTGAAGGGCTTTTTGCAGAAGTTGCGAGACAACCGGAGATGATTACTTTACTTCAAAGAGAGTATAAAATTGTCGTCACAGGCCCCACAACACTAGCAGCGATGCTTAATAGTCTTCATATGGGCTTCAGAACCTTGGCCATTCAGAAGCGTACTAGTGAGGTTTGGAATGTTTTGGGCGCGGTAAAGACGGAATTCGGAAAATTCGGCGGCGTATTGGCTAAAGCACAAAAGAAGATCAATGAAGCGAATAACGAAATAGACAGTCTAGTGGGTACCAGGACGCGAATGATGCTATCCAAGCTTAAAAAAGTAGAAGAACTCCCATCATCTGAATCAGACAAGCTTATTGATGACGTGATTGATTACGATGAAGAATAATTGCCTTTTTAATGAAAAATGATACGAAGACATATACACTTACTCAGCTTCATACGTCAATTGAAAATTGGGTAAGAGAAAGCTTCTCCACCAAAGAAATTTGGATTACCTGCCAAATCGCGAAATCAAATGAGAAAAATGGGCACTATTACCTAGAGCTTGTAGATTCTAAAGAGGGAACCAGGACAGCTCAAGCTAAAGGAATGATTTGGCGAACAAATTATGGGAGTATTCAAAAGACACTTCAAGACTATGGATTAAATGTTTCAGATGTTTTAAAAGTTGGTCTTGAAATACGTATTTCAGTTACTGTAAGCTTTCACAAGGTTTTCGGAATGAGTCTCGTAATTAATACTGTTGACCCATCAACCATTCTTGGTGACATTGAAAAGCAAAAGGTAGCCACAAGAAAGAAGCTCCAAACAGAGGGGCTTATGGATCTCCAGAGCAATCTTTATTTCGGCCCTATTAATAAACGTATCGCTTTAATAGGATCACCAAATACATCTGGTTTTGAGGATTTTACAACCGAGCTTAGAAAGAATGCAGTGTATACTAATTTCATAGTAAAGATATTCCCAGTAGGTGTACAATCCCAGGGTGCTGTAATGGAAATAGCAAATGCGATAAATGAAGCTTCGGGTTATGATGTCGATGCCATTGCCATCGTACGGGGAGGTGGTTCAAAAATGGACCTGCATATTTTTAATCATTACACTATTTGTGAAGCTGTTTCTTCTTGTAATATCCCTATCATCACAGGAATTGGACACGAAACAGATTCATGTCTCATTGATGAAGTCTCCCATGCCTCAATGAAAACACCTACGGCGGCAGCAGAGCTATTTTATATGCGTATAGGTATGTTTTTAGCGGCTATTTCTGATTCTAATAAACAAATACAAATACAAGTCAGGGGCTTATTGGCACAGACGTCAGGCGAGCTGCAGTTTTATTCAGGGATTCTCTACGCTCGTGTTGACGAAATACTTCAGGCCAACAAGGAGGCATTACAGCAGGTTGTACAGAATTTACAATATGAGTTTAATGTATTTATTTCGAGTTCGAAAGAACGATTAAATGACCAGCTTTATTATTTACAGCAGTCCGCAATCGACCACATTCGAAATGAGCAATCTTTTATTGATACAACTATTGGTGTATTCTTTAACAACGTTCATGGTCTTCTTTCTGAGCAGGCACCAGAGGAATTGGCAAGGCAAAAAGACTTGCTGCGAATCCGTTTGAGTTTTGTTCTAGGTACTACTAGAGATTTTTTAAATTTCACGCGTCAAAAATTAGGCTTGGTTGACCCGACTCGTTTGTTTGAGAGAGGGTATACAATCTCAACGGTTAAGGGAGAGGACCTCAATAAATTAAATGAAAAACTAATAGATCAAGAATTAACGACTTATAGCGAAAAGTACACGCTGATCAGCACCATTAAAGCAATTAAAAAGTAATAAATGACAAAACAAGAGATTAAGAATTTAAAATATGACGTGGCATTGGAGCTTCTTAAGGAGATTTCCCAAAAGCTAGAAAACAAAGAAATTTCTATTGATGATTTAACAGACCAAGTTCAGCTCGCGAATCAACTTGCCGATCATTGTAAAGGGAAGCTTAAGGCGACCGAAGATGAGATTAAAAAAATTATTCAAACTGATGCGCCTGATTAATCTTGAAAGAGAACTCGGCCATTGATCACATTGTTATTCTGCTTATTCTCTAATGTGAAGTAATACATACCTGAGGAAACATGTGTGCTGTCTAAAATAAAACGATTGCTATTGGTTTGATCCTTGAAAATGACACTGCCAAAATCGTCGAATATTCTTAGATGAACTTCATGGTTGTTACTGTTGTCGAAATAAAGGTCTGACTTACCTGAAACTGGATTTGGACGAAGGAGGTAGCTATTTGATGGTATCGATATTACCTCAATGCCAATCACTTCTGACTCTTGACTTCCCAACCCTAATTTGTAGTAGTTTGTTTTATTATTGATGGGCTCGTTATCTGTAAATGTATAGGATACTGAAGAGGCTAAGTCTCCACAAACACCATCAATATTCTCTATGAGTTGAAAACTCAAACTATCCGTGCCTCGATAAATTTGAATACCATTACACACGCTACCAGACTTAATCGTCCAGGCAAGTAAAACATTTCCTTGGCTATAATCAATAGAAAACTCATCCAAAATGGTTTGACTCCTTAGCAGGCCTGAAAGACAAAGAAATAAGATGAGTATTTTTTGAATCATAAAAATTGATATCAGTCAATTGACTCTAATTTACTAAGATTATTTCCCATTACAATAGCGCCTGATAAATTAAGCATCGAAATGTGTTCTTAATGAAGATAATGTTACAGCTTTTTTCGGTTAATAATTTACTAAATTAGGGATATGAATCGAAGATCATTTATTAAAGACTCGTCACTATTTGGTGCAGGGGCACTTATTTTACCCAATTCATTGTTCGCCAAAACAACCGCCCTCAAAAAGAAGGTGAGGTTAGGTTTCATAGCTGTTGGATTTAGAGGTCAAAATCATTTGACTGAAATGCTCAAAAGAGATGATATCGAAATTATAGCTATAGCAGACCCAGATGAGCGAATGATACATTCTGCCCAACAAATAATTCAATCCGCAACAGGTAAAACTTGTGAGGCATATCAAAACGGTGATTATGCATACCGCGAAATGTTGGCGAGGGAAGATATTGATGCTGTATTTGTTTCCTCTCCATGGGAATGGCATTACCAGCATGGTACAGAGTCTATGAAGGCAGGAAAGATTGTCGCGATGGAGGTTTGCGGCGCGATGACTATAGAGGAGTGCTGGGGCTATGTCAAGGTTTATGAAGAAACGAAGGTTCCTATAATGATGCTTGAGAATGTTTGCTACCGTAGAGACGTGATGGCCATACTCAATATGGTTAAAAAGGGAATGTTTGGAGAACTTATTCATGGTCAAGGTGGCTATGAACATGATCTTAGAGGCGTTCTATTCAATGACGGGAAAACGGCTTATAATTCAGGTGTGGAATTTGGCGAAAAAGGATATAGCGAGGCCAAATGGAGAACGGATCATTACCTTAAAAGAAATGGCGAATTGTACCCCTCACACGGAATAGGTCCTCTAGCTACGATGTTTGATATCAATCGAGGAAATAGAATGCTTTATTTACAATCCATGTCTAGTAAGTCAAGGGGGCTCCATAAGTATATCGTTGAACACGAAAAGGGTGGGGCGGACCATCCAAACGCAAAGCTTGAATTTAAGCAAGGAGATATCGTTACAACACAAATTAAATGTGCGAATGGAGAAACTTTTTTATTGACACATGACACCTCATTGCAACGTCCTTATAATCTTGGCTTCCGTGTACAAGGCACAGAAGGGATCTGGCAAGATTTCGGTTGGGGAAATCCTGAACAAGGGATGGTTTATTTTGAAAAAGAGATGGAAGAAGGACATCGCTGGGCGAATTCAAAAGAATGGCTAGAGGACAATGACCATCCGCTTTGGAAGAAAAAGGGAGGTTCTGCTGAAAAATCCGGACACGGGGGAATGGATTACTTTGTTGACAATGCATTCATCGAGTGTATCAAAAGAGATTTAGAGTTCCCGCTCGATGTGTATGATTTAGCTTCATGGTATTCGATCACCCCACTGAGTGAACAATCGATTAAAATGGGTGGAGCACCTCAAGATGTACCTGATTTTACACGTGGTGATTGGAAAAAAAGAAAGGCCGTTTTTGGATTGTCTAAGAATTTTTAATGCCATTTACATTGTTAATATTAGCGGGTGGCTTAGGTACTAGATACCAAGGGGACAAGCAGCTTGCTGATTTAGGCCCAAATGGAGAATTCCTATTAGAGTACTCCATTTTCGATGCGATTAATGCAGGTTTCGATCATGTAGTAATTGTGTCCACAGAAAAATTCATCCCCCTACTAAAAAGGCAATTAACTTACTTTGAAAACCGGGTTAAACTCGTTTTTATCAATCAGTATGACCATGATCCAGGGTCTCCTAATTACAGAATAGCTCCGTGGGGTACTGCTCATGCCGTTTTAGCAGCTATGAATAATATCACAGATGCCTTCATGGTTATTAATGCAGATGATTATTATGGTGCAGATAGCTACTGTAAAGCAATTAAAATGTTTAAATCCCAAGTGGACAACCCTGGTTATGGTTTGTTGAGCTACAAGCTTTCTAAGACTTTGTCTCCTTTTGGGCCTGTATCTAGAGGGATTTGTCACACGACCCTTAGGAAATTAGATCGCATTATTGAGCACACCCAAATCATTAATAAAAATGGGCGTATCACCGCAATGGAGAGTGGTTTAAATGATTTGGATGGAGAAGAACAGGTCTCTATGAATTGTTGGTTGTTACACGCCGACCTATTCGCCGACCTAAGTACGTTTTTCAATGACTTTTACAAGGAGCATAGAAACGCAGCGCAAGCGGAGTGTCGATTACCAGATTTTATTCAAAGTTTTCTTGACAAAAGGGTTGAATTTATTTGTTATCCCGTTGAGGAGGATTGGTTTGGACTAACACACCCAGAAGATTATAATTGGTGTCAATCTATACTGAACCTGAAAATTGATAATGGTTGTTACCCTAATGCTTTAAACCCCTTTTTATGAAGGCTAAAATAAACGAAATAGCGAACCTTTTCCTGAAGGAAAGGGGGCGTTCATTCCTGTCTTTTGAACAAATAGGAAGCGGATTGATTCACAGTACTTTTTTGGTTGAGGACCTTAAGGGTGAAAAATATATACTTCAAAATATAAATACAACGGTTTTTACAAGTATTGATTCATTAAGGGGCAATCTCCTTACTTTGAATTCATTTGAAGAAAATAAAACTCCCTCGAATACAGCGTTAAACTATTTAAAACATAGCGGACGAATCTTTTTAGAAGATGTACATCGTGAGATTTGGAGAATGTATGACTTCATACCAGGATTGGTTTATCAGACTGTTCAAAGTATAAATCAAGCAACTATTTCCGCAAATGCATTGGCTCGCTTTCACCATGACCATATTGGTATAGATTTGTCTTCGATAGAATCACCCATTAAGGATTTTACCAATTTTCAATGCCGAATTGATAAACTCACCGAGGCATTATCTAAGGGAAATGCAAGAAGAATTATAGAAAACACAATATTCACAGAGGTCCTTCTGGCGCAGATGGATTGTATTGATGCTTTCATTAAGATCGAAAAGACAATACCTCGAAGGTTGATTCATGGGGACCCTAAGATTTCCAACTTCATCTTTAGTGAAGAGAGCTTGACCATCAGGGCATTTATTGATTTAGATACAATTATGGTAGGAACCGTGCTCTACGATTTTGGTGATATGATAAGGTCGTTCACCAATAAGTCTGCGGAAACCGATAGTCTTACGACAAATGTATTCAATAGCGAACTGTACGATGCAATTTTATCGTCCTATCTTGAAGCGGGTCAATTTTTTTTAAGTAAAGAAGAAGTGGGTTTATTACCTGTCGGGGCTTTAGCGGTTTGCCTCATCCAGGCTATACGGTTCTATACGGATTATCTCAATGGTGATGTATATTACCAAATCAAGAATAAAGACGACAATTTAATCCGTGCTAAAAATCAATTTCAGCTCTACTTAGAATTGAAGGATTATTTAGACTCTTGACATTTAATCAAACTTTAGGGCAAAAAAAAACCTCCGTAAAGGAGGTTTTAATAATTCTTTAAAGAATCTCTTACATTTCAGTTTCTTCAACAGTAACTTCTTCTGCAGGAGCATCAGTAGCATCAGTAGCATCAGTAGTTTCTTCAACAACTTCAACAACAACTTCTTCTTCAACAACTTCTTCAGTTGCATCAGTTCCTTCTTCGGTAGCTTCGTCTGAAGCATTACCTGAAGCATCACCACAAGACGTAAATGTAAACGCTGCAGCAACAAATAATAAAGCAAATAACTTTTTCATAATTGTTTTTTTTAAATAATTCAGAGCAAATATAGGCTTTTCTTCCTTTAGTTCTCATGTCTTGTCCTTTTCAAAGTGTTTTTTTTTGTATTTTTAACACTCTTTTTTCTACATTACGATGTTAAAAACAAGTTTCATGTACGCTGTAACTTGTCGTTATACCTTAATTAATCGGGGTTATCTTAGCTAAATCTTTCTAATTAAAAATTAAATATCTAGATTAGTAAAAAATATAAAATATTGATTATGAAAAACTTATTATCATTTTCCCTTGTATTGGGAATGTTTGTTTTCGCATCTTGTGGAGACGCATCTGAAAACGCCTCAAAGGAGGCATCAAGCGCGGAATCAAGCGAGTCATCAAGCGATGTAACGACTGCTGAAGCTGACGGCGAGAAGTCGTTTTGTGATTGTATGGAAATCGCAAAGAACAATCCGGATTTAGATGTTGCACCTGCAGGATGTGAATGGATGGAAACCAAATCTGAAATGGACATGGCTGGTTTAATGATACAAGCGTTGAACGATTGCCCAAGTTTACTAGAGGAGATGGGACTTACTGAGGAGGTTCAAAGTATGAAGGATGATTTGGAGAGTATAGATGACATGGAAAGCGAGATGGAATACTATGATGAATTGGAAGAAGAAATAATGCAACAAGAAATGGAAGAAGAAATGGAAGAGGGTATGTAATCTTTCACAGAACATCTTTTCGTATTAGAGCCCTCAATTGAGGGCTTTTTTTTATGTCTTTTGGCGAATGAATACGTTTTTGCTTATCTTTCAAGAAAGGGCTTAATGAAATTAATATCGATTAGTTTATTTCTTTTGATTATGTTGTCCAAGCTATGTTTCGGTCAACTCCATTATTTACCAAGCATTCGTAATCAGAACCAGTTTAACGAATTAGAGGGTCGTCCAAACACAAGTAAATTCGGTCAAGTTCGCGCTGTGAAAGTACTTCTCGATATTAAAGCAGACTCACTGTATTTCATCAATGCAAATCATTATAAGCTTCATATTGACTTTTGTAAAGATTATCTGGGATATGACAAGAATGGATGGAAATTCAATGTTCAGAATTACAATGAAATTGAAAACCGTGATTACTTAATGGCTACCATAAATTATTACCAACGCAGTACTACATATACACTTGAATTTTCTGTTGCTGATAATATTACTCCAGAATTAGTGTCTTTTTTTTACCGTAAAATCACGCCACTATTTAAGATCTCACAGAAACTAAATCTCTTTTTAAATACGAGCAGGATGAGAACTGTTGCCAAGCAACTTGAGGGAGTTCCTTTCATTGATGCGAATGAAATATACAAAGGACAGGATTACCAGGCCTTAAATGCGAAAAACAGCTATGGTTATTTACGTTTTATAGATGTTGGACAAATTTCAACTGCAGTTATTGATTCAAAGGATATTGTAGTTATCAATGGCACACCTAATTCACTACCTCCGGTTGCTGGTGTCGTATCAACCGATTTCCAAACTCCGCTAAGCCACATAACCATTCTATGTCAAAATAGAGGCACCCCCATGATGGCGCTAAAGAAGGCTTGGGCAGACAGTGCGCTTCGAGCTCTTGAAGGCCAAAGCATAAGACTACAGGTAGGACCCGAGGACTACCAGGTAGATGCATGCTCTCCCGATTCATTGAAAAAATATTTTGAACATAGAAATGAAACACGCAATTCTTTTAACCTACGTATTGATACGAGCCAGAAAGACATCGTTTCAGAAGCTGATTTAGGCATGGAATCAATACATAGCATAGGTGGAAAAGCAGCTAGATTCGGTCAATTAAAAGAATTGATACATAAATTATCTATAGAAGCAAAGGTTCCCGAATCGGCGTTCGCCGTCCCTTTTCATTTCTATATTAGACACATTGAACGTGCGAATGTGTCGATCCTTATAGATCATTTGCCAAAAACATTAGCGCAAGTCGATCTCGTGGTTTTACGCGCCCAGCTCGAACAGATTCAACATCGAATTAAAAACACTCCTGTTTCCAAGGAGCTACTTGAGGATATTGATCAACATGTGCTGTTGAGCGAATTTAGGAGGTTTCGCTTTCGGTCTTCAACCAATGCTGAGGATCTTGAGGGATTTAATGGTGCCGGTCTTTATGATTCTAAAACAGGCATGTATGGACATTCAAAAAAAACATTTGAAAAAGCCATACAAAAGGTTTGGGCTAGTGCTTGGAATTATAGTGCATTTATGGAAAGATCCTACTTTGGTATTGACCAGAAAACTGTGGCTATGGGAATATTGTGTCATCGGTCTTTTCCTGATGAAAAGGCAAACGGCGTTGTTATAACAAAGAATCTATACCGACCCAACTACAGAGGTTTCGTGATCAATTCACAGGTAGGGGAGACCAGCGTCGTTAATCCACCTAGCGATGTCACTTGTGAGCAGGTTATTTGCTATTCAGATAAAAACGATGCCTTTTATGGAAAAAAAGAAATTGTAGAATACCTGTCTTATTCCAATATAACTCCAGAAGCAGGAGGGCGAGTGCTGAAAGATGCAGAGCTTGTTAAGCTCACACGACAGTTAGCAAAAATTAAAAAGCACCTATATTATAAAGAAAACAAAAAGACGGAAAAGGGAACCTATTACGACTTTGGATTAGACTTTGAATTCAAACTATATGGAGAAACAAGAACATTGTACCTAAAACAGATGCGGCCATTTAGCAACTGACGAGAAAATAGGATTAGAAATTATTTAGAGGCAAGAGGTCAATTGTTCTTTGCAGGATCAGAAATTGCTATTTATCGCCTATTGAATTATAAATCTAGCCTGCTTTGTTCCCAAGCGAAAAATGTAAGAACCGGGGTTAAGATGAGCTACATTTATTTTGGTCATTCCTGTTTTCCAAACACCATTCATTACTGTTTTACCCATTGCGCTGACGATTTCATATGGTTCATTAGATGCGTATTCTGAAACAATGTTTAACAGATCGATTACAGGATTAGGTGAGATGTCAAGGAGCTCATAAGTCTGGATTTCATCTATACCAACCGCGCCATTTTTATCATATTTCGAAAAGAATTTCCAAATTTCAATATTAGAACTGATATCTAGATTTCCAAATGCACCTGGCCAATCATGCTCACCGTTGTAAACCTTAAACAGCTCTACAGTAGTACCATTGGTTCCTCCGTCAAAAACAAAGTGGTCTACCGTTGTTCCATCACCCGTATTGATGTCTGGTATAGGGGTTTGTGAGGGGGTTGGATTACAGTTGTTATAATCGACCCAGTAAGCCATGACATCGTCTATGTTTTGTGAAAATATTGCACCTTCATAGGGCACAGTTGGATCATTTGTTCCGTGAATTTGAAGTACAGGCGTAGGGTGGGTCGGACTGCAAGAACTGGCTGTAGGAGGGGACATAGAACCCGTTACTGAGGCGATTGCTGCTATTTCATTGCTAAGCTCACAAGCCAATACATAACTCATAAAACCGCCGTTTGACATCCCCGTAGAATATATTCTTTCCGTATTTAGATTATAATTGGCCTCTACGTAATCTATCATATCTTGCGTGAATCCGACATCATCAACGGTACTTAAACCCCAGCCAACGTTCCAATGTGGTGTATTGGTGGCGTCTAAGGTTCCCTGAGGGTGAATTAGAATAAAACCTGCCGTATCGGCAATCGCTCTAAATCCTGTGTAAGCTAAATTGACCGATGCAGAACTTCCGTATCCGTGAAAACAAAAAATCAAAGGTGCAGGAGTCCCCGCATCGTAAATACTCGGAACGTACAAAAGGAAGTTTCTGTCAATACCTCCTGAAGTGATCGTAATACTCTGGGTTTGTTGCGCAAGTAATATTGTTGAAGTGAAAAAAGATAGGAGTAAGGCGATTGTTTTCATGTGGTTGTGTTTTCTATAAAAATAAACATTACCATTAGATTAAAGTTCATTACATAAAAAAAGAGGTTAATTTCACCTCTCTTCTTATGGTTCCTATTGGATAAGGAGTGTGTAATATGATGACGTAAATAATTAAGGTAAGTAATGTTTTATCATTCAGCCTGCTTTCTTCCATTAACAAAGAACCATCCGAATTTGAGGTTAAACCATTCTTCGAAACGTTTTAAACTTTTCATAGTTGTTTATTCTTAATTCTAGATAGATATTGTGATGTCATACCAAGATAAGATGCAATTGCATTTTGAGGAACACGGCGCAGGTA
>MEHZ011644362.1_pt1 | contig 26059 bp, 36 predicted proteins | sample 897221 | NCBI WGS metagenome assembly MEHZ01 (sample SAMN05514161, study PRJNA337945) | marine metagenome | isolation source: marine surface water | place: Arctic Ocean | collected 2007-12-13
GTCACCATCCGCATGCCACAGCCAACTGATCAACTAGTTCAGTGCCATCACCTGCCGCGCCCGCGCTGCCCGCTGCTGCCGATATCCAGCGCCTCGTCCAGGCCGATAACAAGCGACGGCTCGATACGGGGGAACTCAAACTTGCGATTCGCAGCGGCATTCACACCGGCGCCATTATTGTCGGCAATATCGGCTCACAAAACCAGATCAACTACACCATCGTTGGCGACCCGGTGAATATTGCTTCCCGGATTGATTCCATCGCCAAGGAATTGGCGACCGATGAAGATTGCATCGTGCTCGTCAGCGGTGATGCCTGTGAGCACGCCAACATTCAGGCTGACGCATCGTTCGATCTCTCACCCTTGGGCGAACGTGAAATTCGAGGCCGCGAAGGAACCGTAAAAATCTTCCGGCTGGACGCCCACGAAACAGAACGCTAATCACTTTCTCATGACTCCTGAAGAACTCCAGCAGCGGATCGCTGCATTCCCCTATTGGTATCACCGGATCGAACTGACCGATGGCGTGATAACGCCCGGCTGGGCCCCGTTATCCAACGAGGCCTATCGCATCCCGGAAGACCTGACCGGAAAACGCGTGCTCGATATCGGCGCGTGGGATGGTTACTGGACGTTCGAAGCGCTGAAACGCGGTGCCGAACAGGTCATCGCCATCGATGATTTTTCGGATTTTGTCGGCCAGCTGGAAGAAGAGGACCGGAAGGCCTGGGAAACCTTTGATCTGTGCCGTGAAGCGCTGGGCTATGACGACACGAAATGCCAGCGTCACGAGCTGAGCATCTATGATCTGACCCCCGAAACCTTCGGAACCTTCGATATGGTTTTCTGCTTCGGGGTGCTCTACCACCTGCGCTGGCCCATGTACGCCATCGACAAGCTGTCAGACGTCTGCCGCGGCGACCTGTTCATGGAATCCGCCGTATCCGACGATTTCAGCGCTTACCGAGGCGGTCTGGGCAAGGGCTTTGGCAATAACATGGTGGCCGAGTTCTACCCCAATGACGAATATGGAGAGAACGAAACCAACTGGTGGACCCCCACCCTGCGCTGTATGGGCGGCATGGTAAAAGCCTCGGGCTTCGAGACCGTCCGGGGCTGGAAACTGACAGATAACCCGCAAAAAGTTTCGCAGTGCCGTGGCTTCATCTGGGGCAGTAAAGAGACCTCGTAGATTCTAAAGAAACACCGCTTAGAGCGGAATATTATCGTGCTTCTTCCAGGGGTTCTCGAGATGCTTGTCTGCCAGCAGGCGCAAAGCTCGGCATATCCGCCGCCGCGTACTGTGGGGATAGATCACATCATCGATAAAGCCCTTCTGGGCTGCGATAAACGGATTGGCAAAGCGCTGCCGGTATTCTTCGGTCAACTCCTCGATCTTCTCCGGATTGTCCCGATCTTCACGATAGATGATCTCCACTGCGCCCTTTGAGCCCATCACCGCAATTTCCGCGGTCGGCCAGGCATAGTTGAAGTCGCCACGGATATGCTTGGACGACATCACGTCATAAGCCCCGCCATAAGCCTTACGGGTGATCACTGTGACCTTTGGTACCGTGGCCTCGGCAAACGCGAATAGCAGCTTCGCCCCGTGCTTTATGATGCCGCCATGTTCCTGGCTCGTGCCCGGCAAAAAGCCCGGCACGTCCACGAATGTGACAATAGGAATGTTGAAACAGTCGCAGAAGCGCACAAACCGCGCCGCCTTTTTCGAGGAATCGATATCCAGACAGCCGGCAAGAACCATCGGCTGGTTGGCCACGAACCCAACCGTACGGCCCTCCATGCGCCCGAACCCGATGATGATATTGGCCGCGTGATCCGCCTGAAGCTCGAAAAAATCACCTTCATCAACCACCTTGGTGATCAATTCCTTCATGTCGTAAGGCTTTTGTGCGTCCGGCGGGATCAGCGTATCCAGCGACGGCTCTTCCCGGTCACAGGGGTCGTCCGTCGGCCAGACCGGCGGGTCCTCGCGGTTGCTCATCGGCAGGAAATCGTAGAACCGGCGCAACTGCAGCAACGTATCGACGTCATTTTCGAATGCGCCATCCGCAACGCTCGACTTGGTCGTATGGGTACTGGCCCCGCCCAGTTCTTCCTGGGTTACTTCTTCATGGGTAACGGTTTTAACCACCTCAGGCCCGGTCACGAACATGTAAGACGTTTCACGGACCATAAAGATGAAATCAGTCATGGCGGGCGAATAAACCGCGCCACCCGCACACGGCCCCATGATCGCTGACACCTGCGGGATCACCCCGGAGGCGTTCACATTGCGCTGAAACACATCCGCATAACCGGCCAGCGATCCCACGCCTTCCTGAATCCGGGCGCCACCGGAATCATTCAGCCCGATCAGCGGCGCCCCAACCCTCATGGCCATATCCATAACCTTGCAGATTTTCTGGGCATGGGCCTCGGACAGGGATCCACCAAACACGGTAAAATCCTGCGAAAACACGAACACCTTGCGATCGTTGATCAATCCCCAGCCGGTCACAACGCCGTCCCCGGGGATCGGTTCGATATGTGCCGTCATGTCGTTGGGGGCCTGTTCGACGAACATGTCGAACTCCTCGAAAGAGCCCTCATCGAGCAACAGCTCCAGACGTTCACGCGCGGTCAGCTTGCCCTTGGCATGCTGAGCATCAATACGTCGCTCGCCGCCACCAAGGCGGGCGCGAACACGTCGTGCTTCCAACTGGTCCAGAATATCTTGCATGAGGGGCTCCGGAAGGTTTTCTTACAGTTCCCCCCATAGCAGTTTTCAGAAGAGTCAGGCCAGTTGCGTGAGCCGTCTTATCCCGCTCGTAACAGGGTCAGAAATTCTGCGGTTGCCTTTAGGTCCGCCTGCAGAATGTCGCGACGCTGCTGCGCTTCAGAATCCACCCCCCAGATGGCGTTCTGATAACTTTCATCGAGCTGGCTGGCTTCGAAGGCGGCCTGGGCATCAATGTGATTTCCGGTCATCGCCAACCCGATGACCAAGGAACCACAGGCAGCCGTGGCCACAGAGAGTGCGGCGAGCTCGTAAGCGTCGTGGGCATCCAGTGCATCCCGAATACGAGCCAGGGCGGTCGGGTTCTGCTCGATCGGGGCAATCCCCACTGCCACCTGCAACACCGCCCCGTAGGTCTCGGCCGTCCACTCAACTAATGGCTGCCAGGATTTCGATTGCATCATGACCAGACCCGACGGCGCCGGTGCGCGATAGCAGACAAGATCGGTTTCCGCATACGCCGCAATCTGGTCCGTATACCCGGCACGATCTGAGCCGACCCGATCGATCGCGGTCGCGGCGATGCGGGTAAACGGCATCGAGTCTACGTCAACGTCTTCTTCCTGAGAGTTCCATTCCCCGGCGATACCTTCGGCCAGAGGGCCCGCGGGTACCCGCAACGCCTGACGCAAAGGTGTGCGCACCGGTCGTCCATCCAGATGAATTTCAAAAGCAGAACCCTCGACGGGCGCGGCCGCAACATCCTTGTAAAAACGCTTCATCTCGTTCCTGCTGTACTAGCGCCCAATAACGCCCTTCAACCCATTGCCTACACCATCGAGGACCTTGCCCGGTGCATTGAGCACACCACCACTCGATTTTTTCTCGAGCGGCGATGACGGTGTCGCATCGGGATTAGCATCCGATTCTTTGGCAAACTGAACGCAAGGATGGTCATTGCCCCCCAATTCGGTCAACCCGATCAAGGCCGCAGGTGGAAAAATCACCGCCCCCAGAATAACGCCGAGCTTGGTTAGCGTCCCGATCGCATCCGGACTGAACCCCGGATCGCTGAGCGGACCGGTCACGTTGACGGGCACCGCCAGGCTGAGATCCAAGCCGCGCGGCAACGGCTTGATCTTCAGATTGAACCGCTCCTGCTTTAGGTCGATGTCACCGCTGACCGCGAGGGAAATCACTTCCGTATTCAAAACCCCGACCTTGCTCGTCGCGATACCATTCGCGATTTGAAAATCACTCGCCAGGCACTCGACCACAACCCATTCCTTCTTCCCGAGAATTTCGCCGATACTCGAGAATACCCCGCTGACATAGCCGAGGCCTTCGTTTCGCATCCGGCCCTGCGCCATCAGAATTCGTGCATGTCCGTTCAGCGACCCCATGATATCCGCAACGGATCGCCCCGAACCGTTGACCGCAATATTTAATGCCCCCTCGCCCTCCAGCACATCGAGATCGGCAAAATCGCGAAAGACCTGGCCGACCGCGATTTTGGGGCCGCTCATGGAGACCGCCAGTTTCGGCAGTCCCGCACCCGCGTCAACGCTGACATTCCCGCTCAAGGGCTTTCCCGCATAATTGGTGCTGAAGGGGCGTATATTCAGAGAACCTCCCTCCACGACGACCCGGACATCGAAGTCGTCATAGGTCCCATAGGGAGTGATGAACGTGCCGATCTTCAACGAGATATCAGCCTGCACAGCATTCAAGAAATCGAACGGCAAAGGATCGGAAGGGAACACCGGCTTGGCCTTCTCGTTTTTTGCTGCTTTCTGTTGAGCTGCTTCTTTCGACATCAATACGGGTTTCCGCGCTTCCGCGATGTCCGGAACAAACCGGGTCAGATCAAACTTCGATGACTCAAATTTTGCCGACACCCGGGGAACTTCTCCCGACAAATCAACCTGTCCGCCTCCGGACAGTTGGGAATCCGCAAACCGGAGAGACAGGTTTTCAAACCGCGCCTGCTTGGCATCGCCCGTGAGCGAGGTGGTGACATCGACCGGCCCCAGCTCGGTCAGGTTCAGACCGGCCAGCGAACCCAGAATGTCGAGCTTCTGCTGGTTTGCAACAAGCGCGACATCATAAGTTGCCTTGGTCTCACCCCCGTTGCGGTCAACATCAACACGCCCTGATATCCGGCTCTTGTCGACAACCACATCGGTAAGCGTGAGCGCGGCCTTATCAAGCGTACCCGTCGCGCGGACACCACCATCAACCACCCCAAGCCCTGAAATATCGCCTGTTATATAGGGCTGAATAATCTGGAGAGACTGCGCGTCAGCGTTGAGCGTGACATCGAACTCTGCCGTCGGCGTTGCATCCAACGCGGCAACGTCAACCTGACCGGAAAGTGTGCTGCGGTCGGCCGCCAGATCGGAAATCTCGATCCGCACCTTCTTCCGGTCTCCCACCGCCCGAATCGTGCCGTGAATCGGCCCAAGCGCGAGAAGTTCACTGACGACAAACGGTTTGGCTATCTCCATGGTCTGTCCATCAAGGGTAAGGACAACATCATAGTTCAGTTTCGGTGAACCACCCTGCAACGCGACCACAACCGACCCGGACAGCTTGCTTTTGTCCAGGCCAACGGCGTTCGGTTCCAGCCGAAGAGTGTCGAGGTCACCGATGATGTTAACGCTGCCCCGAAGCGGGCCAAGTTCCGCCAGAGGCATATCCACGTAAGGGGCGATCAACCCCAAATCCTGATCATTCAGGACCGCCTTGAGGTTGTACGACGTTTCGTCATCGTCAATATCGATCCGGCCGCTAATAACCGTCTGCGCGACCGTGATCCGAATTTCTTCGACCACCGGTGCGCTCGGGTCTCCGGTGATATGGGCCTTCAGCTCGATCGGACCCAGTTTCGGCAACAGGGTCTGCACAAAGGGTTGCAGTGCCTTGAGACCATCCCCAACCACCGAGATCATGATGTTCACGTCATCGGGTGCCTTGGGTTGACGCACACCACCTTCGATTAGAACATCGTATCCGAGAACCGTGCCCTTCAGATTAACGGGAACCGGAGCGTCACTGGATAGAATCGCCTTCGCAGAACCGACCTGACCATCCAGCGCCACACGCGCGACATTCTCGCCGAGCGTCAGCGTTCCCTTTATATCCACGTCCAGAGGGGCTCCCGGGATCGCGGGCACAGCCACCGCACGATCCAATCGGGCGACCGTTGTCCGTTTCGTGATTTCGTCAATGATCGTGACCTGAATATTCCGGATGTCCAATTGGCCCACACCAACATCCAGATCGCCGTCACCATCATCTTCACCCGCGGGCTCTTCCGACTGACCAAAGTCAAGATTGCTGCGTCCCTGGGCATCGGTTTCGACGAGAACATCAACATCGCGTAAAATGATACTTCCAATATCGACGCTCCCCACGATCAGCGGAAGCAGCCGCACGTCCATCTCGACCAGCCCGACCGTGGCCATATCTGTCCGGCTACCCCACGTCGCGCTGGAAAAGCTGACATCGCGAACCGCCAGTGATGTGGTCAGCCCGAGGTCGAGTTCGATCGGGCCACCAAAGGCGATCTTGCGTCCGGTCTTCTCCTCGACAAGTTTTGCAATGCGGTCGGTATGATCGTTCGGATCTAGATTGAGCACGAAGGCAACCGCCGCCACCACGAGTGCGACCAACAGGATACCGACTAATTTCACAATGGTTCGCAAGCGCATAGGTCATCGTCCGTTTCAGATGCGGGGGCGCGCCGCCAATCCCAGCGGATCAAGCCACAACGCCCATATTGTTTAATTTAGCGCAGTCAGAGGCGCGGTTCGATTACCAAGCATCGGGAAAAGGGAAATGCCCCAAAACGGCCCTAATTCAGCCCGTTCGGTGGTCAAATCCGACAAATTTCCAGCTTTCCTGCAATTCATCGTCGAGCGGGGCCACCAGTTCGAGGCGTGTACCACCCGCGGGATGGGGCAGCGAAAGTCCACGCGCGTGCAAATGCAGACGCCGCGGCAAGCCGGTCAGGAATGTTTCATAACCACCATATTTCCCGTCGCCCAGGATTGGATTACCCATGACGGTACAATGGGCACGCAGCTGATGGGTACGACCTGTCCGCGGGCGCAGTTCCAGCCACGCCACCCGTCCGCCAGCCCGGTCCAGAACCCGGTAGTCCGTTTCGGCCCGCTGACCGTCTTCTGTCTCTTCAACCCGCTGCATGCCCTGGGCTCCGCGTTTGGCCAACGGCGCATCGATGGTTCCCGCATTAACTTCGGGCATGCCGAGTACGAGCGCCCAATAGACCTTCTCCACCGAACGGCCCTGAAACGAGGTGCTGAGGACCTGTGCGGCCTGCCGTGTGCGTGCCAGCACCAAAACACCGCTGGTGTCCTTGTCGAGCCGGTGCACCAGGCGCGGGCGCTCTTCGGCGTCGAATTGCAGAGCATCGAGCATCCCGTCGAGATGGTGGGGCATGTTTGAGCCGCCTTGCACCGCCAGCCCGGAAGGCTTGTTGAGGGCAATTACATGGTCGTCGCGATAGAGCACCCGCGCCAGCAGGTCCGCCGCATCATCCGGCGCCACGTCAGGCCGACGCCGTTCGGTCTTGGACGTTGCCGGCGCCATCGGCGGCAATCGGATCTCCTGGCCCGCATCCAGACGAGCCCCCGGTTTGACGCGCGCACCATTAACTCGCACCTGCCCCGTTCGCGCCCATTTTGCCAATTGGCCATAGGGTATATTGGGGAAATGCCGCTTGAACCAGCGGTCGAGACGAATGTCGTCATCGTCCTGAGACACTTGCACATGCCGGACGGGATTTATTTCAGACTCGTTCATACAAACAACATGCGGCCAAGCCGCAGCCCCAGGAATAATGCCCCGATCGCGGCAACCACCGAGACGATTACGTAAATGGCCGCGGCTCCGATCGCGCCGCGTTCATAAAGCACCACCGCATCAAGTGAGAACGTCGAGAAGGTTGTAAAGGCACCCAAACCACCGACAGTCAGCAACGCCCGCATCTCGGGAGATACGGTCCAGGATACCGCCATGAGGTGGACCAGAAGGCCCATAATCAGCGATCCAACAACATTTACGGTTAGCGTGCCCCACGGGAAACCATGCCCGAGCAGTGAGGCCATTCCGATATTGACAAAATGGCGCCCCACCGCACCGGCAGCACCCCCAATGGCTATCGCGATAATCATGCTCATGATCGGTGGAACCTAGCGACCGCACCCGCATCTGTCACGATGGGGTTTCACCCGACTGGCGCTGCCCGCGCAGCTTGCTCCAATATTTCAGGCGCTTCGCTATCTCGCGTTCAAACCCGCGTTCCACCGGGCGGTAATAGGTCTGGCGGTCGATATTATCGGGGAAATAGTCCTGTCCTGAAAACCCGTCCTCTGCATTGTGGTCATACTCATACCCCGCGCCGTAGCCGATATCCTTCATCAGGCCCGTGGGCGCGTTCAGGGTGTGCTTGGGGGGCATGAGTGAGCCGGTCTCCTTCGCCGATCGCATAGCCTCTCCAAAGGCGTTGTAGGCAGCATTGGATTTCGGAGCGCTCGCCAGATAGATCGTGCACTGGGCCAGGGCCAGATCCCCTTCAGGTGAACCGATCCGTTCATAGGCCTCCCAGGCCGCCAAAGCCTGGGGCAGCGCCTGGGGATCGGCCAGGCCAATATCCTCAACCGCCGCGCGTGCTAGACGCCGGGCGATAAAACGCGGGTCTTCGCCGCCCACCAGCATGCGCGCAAGCCAGTAGAGTGCTGCATCCACATCAGAGCCCCGGATCGACTTGTGCAGGGCACTGACGAGGTTGTAGTGACCCTCCTGGCTCTTGTCATAGAGCGGCGAACGCTTTTGCACCGTCTCAATCAACGCTGCTGTATCCAGAGGCACCTCGCGCTTCAGCGCGAATAATTCCTCGGCCAGGTTCAAAAGATAGCGCCCATCCCCATCAGCCATGGCCTTGAGGGCACGTCGCGCATCATCACCCACGGGAATGGTCCGCCCCTCGATCGCCTCGCCCCGGACCAGGAGTTCTTCAAGTGCGCGATCATCAAGCCGGTTCAGCACGAAAACTTGGCTGCGCGACAACAAGGCCGCATTGATTTCAAAAGACGGGTTTTCCGTAGTCGCCCCGATCAGCGTAACGGTCCCATCCTCCACATAAGGCAGAAACCCGTCCTGCTGTGCCCGGTTGAAGCGATGAATTTCATCGATAAACAATAAAGTGCCGCGTCCGCCGGCACGCCGCGCACTTGCCCGTTCGAATACTTTGCGCAAATCGGCAACGCCGGAAAACACCGCAGATAACGGTTCGAATTCAAGTTCGGTCTCTAATGCCAGCAAACGCGCGATTGTGGTCTTGCCGCATCCCGGAGGGCCCCAAAGGACCATGCTCGCCAACCGACCCGAGGAGATCATTCTTCCAATCGGCCCCTCATCCCCGAGCAGATGGTCCTGACCGACCACATCACGGATCGTTTCAGGCCGTAATCGGTCCGCGAGAGGTCGCGGAGCCTGCCCGGTAAACATCTCTGACTGGTTGATGGGCCCCGTCATCCGGGAACCGCGAGGGAGAACAAGCGACCGCCGCGCCGCACAGTGATTTTCCAGCGCGGCCGCGCTTCGACAACCGCATTCCGCAGATCGTTGACAGTCCCGATAGTCTGATCGTTGACGGAAACCACCACATCACCAGACCGAAACTCCAGCCGGTGTGCAGGACTGCGTGAAGCAACTCCCCGGACCACAACTCCGGAATCAAAATGGTCTCGACCCATCTCTGAAGCCAGGGCCGGGGAAAGATTGGCAACGGTAGCGCCCGCGAACGGATGCGGGCCACGCAATTGCACCTCATCCCTCACCGGAATTTCCGGCGGATGTTCCAGCATCAAATCAACGTCAAAACGTGCTTTCTTTGGACGTCGAACCGTGAGGCGTGTGGTCTCCCCGACCAGTCCCGTCGCGATTCGAAATCGCAGTCCTTCCGGGTCAAATACCGGCTGTCCATCAACCGCGACAATGATATCCCCCGCCTGCAAACCCGCCCGTAATGCCGGCCCTTCGGCATGGACATCAGAAAGAATGACACCGTCGGGTCGCGCCAGCCCAATAGCCTCGGCAATATCGGCGGTCACTGCTTCGGCTTGTGCCCCCAGCCAGGCGCGCCGCAAAGCACTGCCCGATGCCGCCCCGGCGATGACCGTGCGCACCATATTGGACGGCACTGCAAAGCCGATCCCCTGGCTACCGCCACTGCGTGAAAAAATCGCGGTGTTGATCCCGGCCAACGTGCCGTCCATACGCAGCAAGGCCCCGCCGGAATTGCCGGGATTGATCGCCGCGTCGGTCTGGATAAAGAAGTTAAAGTCGGAAATACCAACCTTCGTGCGCGCCAACCCGGAAACAATGCCGCTGGTCACGGTCTGCCCGACACCGAAGGGATTGCCGATCGCCAGCACCAGATCCCCCACCTCCAGCTCATCGCTGTCGCCAAGCTCGATATGGGGCAGATGTTCCCCGTTGGTCTCGACCTTGAGGATCGCAAGATCGGTTTGCTGGTCTTCGCGCAGGATTGTGGCGGCAAACTCCCGACGGTCCGAGAGGACGACCTTAATCGTGTCGGCCCCTTCGATGACGTGGAAGTTGGTAACAATCAACCCATCTGCCCTGACAACAACCCCGGACCCGAGTGAATTTTCAGCCTTTTTCTTCGGTTGAATTAGTTCAAACGATTTGCCGAAAAAACGCCGAAAAAAAGGATCGTTGAACAACGGTGATGACGGGCCCCGCTGCTGAACAGCCTTGCGGGTGAAAATGTTCACGACAGCAGGCGACGCCTGTTTCACCAGAGGGGCAAAGGACAGCATGACCTGGTCCTGGGCCTTCGGGACGGTGCGTTGCGACAGTCCCTCTGACGGGACCATCAGGAAAAGGGCCCACACGGAACAAGCGACGGCAATTATCTTCAACGATGATTTCATAATCGGATAATAGTCCTGTTCGACGAATGTTTCATCGGCACAAACGAAAAAGGCCGCTCCGAAGAGCGGCCCTTAATCCGTGCTGGATCCGTCGCGAACTAGGCGGCGACCTCAACGAAATCTTCTTCCTCGACCTGGACCGGTCCAGAGTCGAGACCCTTGGCGGATTCATCCCGATCGACCAGCTCGATGATTGCCATCGGCGCTGAATCGCCATGCCGGAAGCCAGCCTTAAGAACGCGAGTATACCCCCCGGGCCGCTCGGCATAACGCTCGGCCAGCGTTGAGAACATTTTCTCAACCAGGGCGCGGTCCTTGATCGTGCTCAAAGCCTGACGGCGCGCATGAAGGTCGCCCCGCTTACCCAGGGTGATCAGCTTGTCCACCACACTGCGAAGCTCTTTCGCCTTGGGCAAAGTCGTGACGATCTGCTCGTGCTTGATCAGCGCGGTAGCCATGTTCGCGAACATGGCCTTGCGGTGACTGCTGGTCCGGTTGAGTTTCCGCGGGCCTTTACGGTGACGCATAGTACTTACTCCTCAGCTCGAGGCCTTTAGAAAGGCTCTTCGAGGCGTTTTGCCAAATCTTCAATATTCTCCGGCGGCCATGCGGGGATCTCCATACCAAGATGAAGGCCCATCTGCGCCAAAACTTCCTTGATCTCGTTCAACGACTTCCGTCCGAAATTCGGGGTGCGAAGCATTTCGGCCTCGGTCTTCTGCACCAAGTCGCCGATGTAAACGATGTTGTCGTTCTTGAGGCAATTGGCCGAACGGACCGAAAGCTCCAACTCATCAACCTTGCGGAGAAGATTGCGGTTGAATTCGAGTTCGTCATCGATCTCCTCAACCGGCTGTGCGGCCTTCGGCTCATCGAAGTTTACAAAGAGCTGCAACTGATCCTGAAGGATACGAGCGGCCAGAGCGACCGCGTCTTCCGGCGTAATAGCGCCGTTCGTCTCAAGTTCGAGTGTCAGCTTGTCCAAATCCGTACGCTCGCCAACACGGGCGTTACCGACATGGTAGGAAACTTTCAAAACCGGCGCGAAAAGTGCGTCCACCGGGATCAACCCGATCGGCGCATCTGCGGCGCGGTTCTGAGCGGCAGGAACATAGCCCTTGCCTGATTCCACCATCAGTTCCATGACAACGCGCGCGCCCTGATCGAGGGTCATCAGCACGTGGTCGGGATCCATGATCTCGATATCTGCACCGGTGTCGATCTGGCTAGCGGTCACTTCACCGGGGCCAGTCGCCGTCAGCGTCATCCGCTTCGGACCTTCGCTATGCATGAGCAGTGCCATCGCTTTCACGTTGAGCACAACATCGGTGATGTCTTCGCGCACACCTGGGATCGACGAGAACTCGTGCAAGACACCTTCGATCTGGATCGAGGTGACCGCAGCGCCCTGCAGCGATGACAGCAGAATACGGCGCAACGCGTTGCCGAGAGTCAGACCAAATCCACGCTCAAGCGGCTCAGCAACAACAGTGGCCTGACGAGTCGGATTCATGCCTCCCGCGATGTCGAGCTTGTTCGGCTTGATCAGTTCGGTCCAGTTCTTTTGAAGCATATTGCTTTCCTTAAACCTTGTGCGGTCCGCCACGACCAAACGTCACGACGAACCGATTAAAACAGATAGCGACGTCCCTCTGGACGTGTGGTCAGACGCGGCGACGCTTTCGCGGGCGGCATCCGTTATGTGGAACCGGGGTCACGTCACGGATCATGGTGACTTCGAATCCAACGGCCTGCAGTGCCCGCAGCGCAGATTCGCGGCCTGAACCTGGACCCTTCACCTGGACCGACAATGTCTTCATTCCGTGTTCCTGCGCCTTACGGCCCGCATCCTCGGCAGCCATCTGGGCTGCATAGGGGGTCGATTTACGCGAGCCCTTGAATCCCTGCGATCCGGCCGACGACCAGGCAATTGCATTACCCTGAGCATCGGAGATCGTAATATGGGTATTGTTGAACGTCGCATTTACATGCGCGACGCCTGACGTAATATTTTTGCGTTCGCGCCGACGAACGCGCGCTGTCGCGGACTTTGCCATAACCTGAATACCTTGTCTGAGGGCCCTTAGGCCTTTTTCTTGCCGGCGATCGGCCGTGCCTTACCTTTGCGCGTACGCGCGTTTGTATGTGTGCGTTGTCCGTTCACCGGCAAACCTCGGCGGTGACGAATACCCCGATAAGAACCCAGATCGAGGTAACGTTTGATGTTCATCGCAACTTCACGGCGCAGATCACCTTCGACCTGATAATCCGCATCGATGGTCTCGCGCACGCGGATCACCTCATCGTCGGTGAGCTCATGCACACGGCGTTCCAGCGGAATACCGCATTTCTCGCAGATTTCCTCTGCTTTCGTGGGTCCGATCCCATGGATATACGTCAACGCGATCGGAAGCCGTTTCTGCGTTGGAATGTTGATACCTGCAATACGTGCCACGCTCCGAACTCCTTCGTGGTTGCGGTGCGGTCAAAACGGTCGAATGTAAGGCTAACCGAGCGGCGGAATTATAGAATTTTCCACCAAAGGGTCAATAGCTTAGCCCGCCGTGATGATCGCCTCGATCTGTTTAGATACTTCGTCGATTTGCTTCATGCCATCGACTTTTTTCAACATGCCCCGAACTACATAATACGGTAGAATCGGCGCGGTTTGCTCGTGATACACCTCAAGACGGTGTTTCAGTGTTTCTGCGTTGTCGTCATCCCGACGCTCAGCTTCGGGAGTTTCGGCAACGCGGGTATTGATCCGGTCAATCAGGACAGAATCATTGACCGAAATTTCGATCACATGATCCAGCGGCAGACCTTTTTCGTTCAACATACGGTCCAGGGCTTCGGCTTGCGCCGTTGTCCGTGGAAAACCGTCCAAAATAAACCCATTTGCGCAGTCCGGATCCGAAATACGGTCCGAAATAATCCGCACCATGATGTCGTCAGGCATCAGCTTGCCCGCTTCCATAACGGCCTTGGCTTGCTGCCCCAGTTCACTACCTGATGCTACAGCAGCCCGCAACATATCGCCGGTCGACAATTGCACAAGTCCCTGACCATCCACCAGAATCTTGGCCTGGGTGCCTTTGCCCGCACCTGGCGGACCGAGAAGAATAATGTTCATTATCTAAATCGCCCCCGCAACGCCGCTATCCGCGCCGACCCTTGAGCTTTGCCTTGCGAATAAGACCTTCATACTGATGGGCGAGCAAATGGCTCTGAATTTGCGCAACGGTGTCCAGTGACACCACCACAACAATCAACAAGCTCGTGCCGCCAAAGAAGAACGGTACATTGAAACGCGTGATCAGCAGCTCAGGCAGCAACGCAACCCCAACCAGATAAGCCGTTCCGACCATTGTCAGGCGCGTCAGCACATAATCGAAGAATTCAGCCGTATTCTTGCCCGGACGAATACCTGGCACGAAACCGCCATTTTTCTTCAGATTATCCGCTGTTTCCTGCGGGTTGAAGACAATCGCGGTATAGAAAAATGAGAAAAACGTAATCAAGATCGCAAATAGCACGAAGAACAGTGGCTGCCCGCGGCCGATCCAGGCCGTAATCAGGCCAAGCGCACCGTCACCGCCGCCGCCAGAGAACCCAGCGATCGACACCGGGGTTAGCAGGATCGACGTCGCAAAGATGATCGGAATGACGCCCGACGTGTTGAGCTTCAACGGAATATGGGAGGATTCACCACCGAACATCCGGTTGCCAACCTGGCGCTTAGGATACTGGACGATGATCCGGCGCTGCGCGCGCTCGAAGAACACGATGGCGGTGATCACCGCAACTGCAAAAATAAGGAAACCAATGATGAACAGGGCTGACAGGGCTCCAGTTCGGCCGAGTTCGAGCGTCGAGGCAAAAGCGGTCGGCAAATTGGCCACGATTCCGGCAAAGATAATCAGCGAAATCCCGTTGCCCACGCCGCGCGCGGTGATCTGTTCACCCAGCCACATCAAGAACATGGTGCCACCAACAATGGTAATCACCGTGCTCAGACGGAAGAACATGCCCGGATCGGCAACTGCCGCTCCCTGGGAGGTCGAAATTCCTTCAAGGCCAGCCGACAACCCGTAGGCCTGCACGATGGCCAGCAACACGGTGAGATACCGGGTGTACTGATTGATCTTCTTGCGACCGGATTCACCCTCTTTTTTCAGCTGCTCCATGCTCGGCGAAATCGCCGTCATCAACTGCATGATGATCGCAGCCGAAATATAGGGGATCACGTTGAGCGCAAAGATACTCATCCGCGACAGCGCACCACCGGCAAAGGCGTCGAAAACACCGAGAATGCCGCCTGATTGCTGACTGAAAATGTCATCGATAATCACCGGATCAATACCGGGAATCGGAATATAGGTGCCGAGGCGATAAACAATAAGAGCACCGAGTGTAAACCACAGGCGCTTCTTGAGTTCGGTCGCCTTTGCAAATGCACCGAAGTTCAAATTCGATGCTATCTGATCAGCGGAGCTCGCCATCTATCTTTCCGTTCGCAACTGTTCGTTACGATCCATGTGGTTCTAACCGGGGTCCGGTCAACGCAAATTTTGGTTACGCAGACTACGCGTCAGCGTTTTATTCGGCGCCGGCCGGCACTGTCCTGACAGTGCGCGGTGTTTTTACTTTCGGCGGCACCGAAACAGTCACGCTACCACCGGCCTTTTCAACGGCCGCAATGGCACCCGTCGATGCACTGTTCACTTCGATCGTAACTTTAGCTGTCAGCTCACCGGTGCCCAGAAGGCGCACGCCATCAAGCTTGCGGCGCACAACACCAGCAGACACCAAAATGTCTTCGGTGATCGTCGCACCAGCGTTGATCTTACCGGCGTCAATGCCCTGCTGCAGGCGACCAACGGTCAACTCCTGGTGCTTCGTGCGGTTCGGCTTGTTAAAGCCTCGCTTGGGAAGACGCATATAGAGTGGCATCTGGCCACCCTCAAAACCATTAATCGCAACGCCAGAGCGTGACTTCTGCCCTTTAACGCCACGACCACCGGTCTTACCGAGCCCGGATCCGGGTCCGCGACCGGCGCGTTTACGGTCGCGACGGGCGCCCGGGTTGTCTGATAGATCATTGATATTCATGACAATATTCCGTTACTCAGCGTCTTCAACCTGAACGAGATGCTTGACCTTGTTGATCATGCCACGCACAGACGGCGTATCCTCGAGCTCGCGGGTGCGGTGACGCTTGTTCAGCCCCAACCCAATCAATGTCTGGCGTTGGTCATTGCGACGGCCAATGGCGCTGCCCAATTGCGTGACCCGAAGGCGCTTCTTCGCATCAGCCATTTAAGCCTCCGCTTCCACAGTTTCGGCTTCATTGCCGGCACCGGCTGCAGAATCCTGCACACTACGACGACCGATAATATCAGCAACCTTCAGGCCACGACGCTGGGCAACGGCCCGCGGTGACATCATGTTCTCGAGGGCCTGAAAAGCGGCCTTGATCATATTGTGCGGATTGGACGTGCCGATCGACTTGGCCACGACATCCTGAACGCCGAGGCATTCGAAGACAGCACGGAGCGGCCCACCGGCGATAACGCCTGTGCCCGGAGGCGCTGCGCGCAAGACAACATGCCCGGCGCCAAAATGGCCCTCAATGTCATGATGCAGCGTACGGCCATCGCGCAACGGAACCCGAATGATCTCGCGCTTGGCGGCTTCAGTCGCCTTGCGGATCGCCTCAGGTACTTCGCGGGCCTTGCCCGAACCGTGAGCGACGCGTCCGTTCTGATCACCAACGACGACGATCGCGGCAAAACCGAATCGTCGTCCGCCCTTCACAACCTTTGCAACGCGGTTGATGCTGACGAGACGTTCAATGAATTCGCTTTCCTCGCGCTCTTCGCGACGTCCGCGGCCTCCGCCGTCCCGGCGCCCGCCATCCCGCTGATTGCGCTGTGGTGCCTGTGCCATGCCAGTATCCCTAGAAGTTCAGGCCGCTTTCGCGTGCGGCCTCCGCCAGGGCTTTGACCCGGCCATGAAAAAGATAACCACCGCGATCAAACACTACGTCTGATACGCCTGCAGCCTTCGCGCGATCCGCAATCAGCTTGCCGACAGCATTCGCGCCTTCGATATTCCAGCCCTTGCCCGTCGAGAATTCCTTCTCGGCTGACGATGCGGATGCAACGGTGAGACCCTCTGTATCGTCGATAACCTGAGCATAAATGTGCCGGCCCGAACGAAACACGCTCAAACGAGGGCGATTGCTCTTCGCGACACGACGTAGCTTCGCACGCACGCGATTGCGCCGGCGAATAGAGACACTGCGCGGATTCGAACTCATTTCTTCTTACCTTCCTTACGCAGGATATGTTCGTTCTTGTAGCGAACGCCCTTACCCTTGTAGGGCTCCGGCTTCCGGTAACTGCGAATTTTCGCGGCTACCTGACCAACAACCTGCTTGTCCGCACCCGAAATATGGATCGTCGTCGGACCTTCACAGGTGATCGAGACGCCTTCGGGAATCGGGAAATTCACATCATGAGAGAAACCGAGCTGCAGGTTCAGGCTTTTATCCTGCACCGCCGCACGATAACCAACGCCAGTGATCTCAAGGGTCTTTGAAAAACCCTCTGTAACGCCGGTTACAATATTGCTCACCAGCGAGCGCGAAGTACCCCATAACATCCGGGTGCGCTTGTTATTCGAGCGAGGCTTGAAGGCAATTACGCCGTCTTCCTGCAAAATCTCGATTTCCGGCGAAATTTTAACCGACATTTCGCCCTGCTTGCCCTTAGCCGAAATCAACTGACCGGAAACCTGAATATCGGTTCCGTCAGGGATAACCACAGGACTGCTGCCTACTCGTGACATAATCTATGTCTCCTCAATCCGTACCAGTGCCTAGAAGACCTGGCACAGAACCTCGCCGCCAACATTTTCAGCGCGCGCCGTCTGATCCGACAACACACCCTTAGGGGTCGAGAGGATCGAAATCCCCAGACCGCCATATACTTGGCGTAAATCAGTGATTTTTGAATACACGCGACGTCCAGGACGCGATACACGCTGGATCTCGCGGATCACGGGCGTACCTTCCTGATACTTCAGCTCAATCGTAATCTCGGTAATGCCCGCACGCAGTTCAGTCACGCTGTAACCGCGGATGAACCCTTCCTGCTGCAACACTTCGAGAACACGCTCGCGCAATTTAGACGTGGGTGAAACAACGGAGCTGTGGCCGGCACGCTGTCCGTTGCGGATGCGTGTAAGCATATCTCCGAGTGGATCGGTCATACTCATGGTTCGCTCCCCCTACCAGCTCGACTTAACTAGACCTGGAATCAGGCCATTTGAACCGAGCTCGCGGACCGCGATACGCGACATCCGGAACTTTCGATAATAGCCGCGCGGCCGACCGGTAATTTCACACCGGTTACGGATACGCGTCTTCGCGGAATTGCGCGGCAGCTTGGCGAGTTTCATACGCGCCGCGAAGCGCTCCTCGGGCTGACGCGTAGAGTCGCGGGCAATGGCCTTCAGTTCCGCGCGCTTGGCCGCGTACTGGTCCACCAACTTGCGACGCCGGTTGTTCTTCTCAATTGCACTCTGTTTTGCCATGTCGTCTTGTCTCCTGACCGACGTCTAATCGCGGAACGGAAATTCGAAACCGCGCAGCAATTCGCGCGCCTCGTCATCCGTGTTCGCCGTCGTGCAAATAATTACATCCATGCCTCGGATATCATCGACTTCGTCGTAATTGATTTCCGGGAAAATGATTTGCTCACGCAATCCCATCGAATAATTGCCACGACCGTCAAAACTGGTTGGACGCAGGCCGCGGAAATCACGGACACGCGGCAACGCAATCGTTACCAGACGGTCGAGAAATTCAAACATACGGTCACGACGCAAGGTTACCTTGCAGCCGATCGGCATGCCTTCGCGCAGCTTGAAGTTCGCGACCGATGTTTTGGCCCGCGTGATCTGCGGCATTTGACCTGCAATGAGAGCCATCTCATTAGTCGCCGTATCGATCTTCTTCGAATCTTGCGCTGCTTCACCCAGTCCCATGTTCAGGACAATCTTGTCTAAACGCGGAATTGCGTGATCATTCTTGTAGTCGAAGTGCTCTTTGAGCTTCGGCTTCAAGACGGTTTCGTAATGTTCTGCCAATCGCGTTGCCATCTCTCACCTATCAATCAATGACTTCGCCGGACCGCTTGGCAAAGCGGACCTTGCGGCCATCATCGAGTGTCTTGTAGCCGACCCGTGTCGGCTTCTTGGTATCCGGATCAATGAGCGAAACATTCGATGCATGGAGCATCGCTTCGTACTGATTGATTCCGCCCGGAGAAGTTTGGGACGCACGCTCATGGCGCTTGACCATGTTGACACCCTGCACGAGCACGCGATTACGATCGCGGTCGACACGCAGGATCTCTCCCGATTTACCCTTTTCGCGACCCGTCAGAACGACGACCTGGTCGCCTTTCTTGATCCGCATTTTAACATTTGACGCCATTACAGCACCTCCGGCGCGAGCGAGATGATCTTCATAAACCGACGGCCGCGCAATTCGCGGGTCACTGGCCCGAAGATACGGGTGCCGATCGGCTCGCCCTGGGGACTAATAAGCACCGCTGCGTTGCTGTCGAAACGGATCGTGCTCCCGTCGGAACGGGAAATGTCCTTCTTCGTGCGCACAATGACAGCACGATGAATTTCACCCTTCTTTACACGGCCGCGGGGGATGGCTTCCTTAATAGAAACCACGATGACATCGCCAACACCGGCTGTCATTCGCTTCGAACCACCCAGCACCTTGATGCACTGCACCCGGCGCGCGCCGCTATTGTCAGCGACTTCCAGGTTGGTCTGCATCTGAATCATGTCTTGTGTCCTTCAAAAACCTGCCGCACGAAGGCGTCAGGCACCGACCTTTTCAATAACTTCGAAACGCTTGCTCTTGGAAATCGGACGGCATTCACGAATGCGCACCTGATCTCCGATTTCGAGCAAGTTGGTCTCGTCATGAGCCGCAATCTTCTTGGATCGGGTCATGAATTTCTTATAGAGCGGATGCTTCACTCGGCGATCGACCTGTACGGTCACCGACTTCTCCATCTTATTGCTCGTCACCGTGCCGATGAGTACCCGTCGCGGCATGCTGTTAACTCCTGTACGCTCGTTATTGCGCCGTACGGCGCTCGCTGAGGATCGTCTGGACCCGCGAAATATCGCGGCGGACATCACGAACACGCGCGGTGTTCTCAAGCTGCCCACTTGCCTGCTGAAAACGCAGGTTAAACGCCTCTTTTTTCAAGTCGCGCAACTGATCGCGCAATTCGTCTTCGCTCTTGGCGCGAATATCTGCCGGTTTCATAGCCCCTACCTCACTTCGCGTGAAATAACGCGCACTTGAAGCGGAAGCTTTGCGGCTGCCAGTTCGAAAGCTTCTCGCGCCACATTCTCGGGGACACCGTCGATCTCGAACATTACCCGGCCCGGCTTCACACGCACCATCCAGAATTCCGGCGTGCCCTTACCCTTGCCCATACGTACTTCGGCAGGCTTCTGGCTGACCGGAACATCAGGAAAGATGCGAATCCATACACGACCGGCGCGGCGCATGTGACGGGTCATTGCCCGACGTGCCGCTTCGATCTGGCGCGCTGTGACACGTGCCGGCGTTACCGCTTTCATGCCGTAAGATCCGAAATTCAACGCGTTTCCCGATTGGGCAACACCGTGCATCCGGCCCTTAAACTGCTTGCGGTACTTTGTTCTTTTGGGACTAAGCATAATCTTACCTCCCGACGCTTAGCGCGCCGGCATTCCGCCCGATTGCTGTTCTTCGATCCGGCGATCCTGCGCCATTGGATCGTGCTCCATAATGTCACCACGATAGATCCAGACCTTCACGCCACAGGCGCCATAAGTGGTCTGGGCCGTAGCCGTCCCGTATTGCACGTCTGCGCGCAGCGTGTGCAACGGCACACTTCCTTCATGATACTGCTCGGTTCGCGCGATTTCCGCGCCACCCAACCGGCCGCCACACATGACGCGAACGCCCTGGGCACCCAATCGCATAGAACTCTGTACCGCGCGCTTCATGGCGCGTCGGAAACCAACACGTCGCTCAAGCTGCTGGGCGATATTTTCAGCCACCAGGTTAGCGTCGATTTCTGGCTTGCGAACTTCCACGATATTCAGGCTGACTTCAGACGCGGTCATCTTTGAAACATCGCTGCGCAACTTCTCGATATCGGCGCCCTTTTTGCCGATCACCACACCCGGACGTGCCGAATGAATGGTGATGCGGGCCTTCTTGGCAGGCCGTTCGATGATAATGCGGCTGATCCCGGCACCGGCGAGGCGCTTTTCGAGCATCTTACGCATCTCGAGATCTTCGAACAGCAGATTGCCGTAGGCCGAACCGCTGGCATACCAACGGGAATCCCAGGTGCGGTTGATGCCGAGGCGAAGCCCGATCGGATTGATTTTATTGCCCATACTTATGCCTCTTCCTGCTCGCGAACGACGAGGGTGATCTGGCTGAACGGCTTCTGAATACTGGCCACGCGGCCACGGGCGCGTGCGCGCCAGCGCTTCATGACAAATGTTTTGCCTACAGTCGCTTCAACGACAACCAACCGGTCGACATCGAGCTGATGATTGTTCTCGGCGTTTGCGATGGCGCTTTCGAGCCCGGTTTTCACGGCAGCCGAAATACGACGTCGCGAAAACTCGAGATCCATGAGCGCGCGCTGAACCGGCTTACCGCGAATTGACGCGGCAACCAGATTGAGCTTCTGAGGACTGATACGAAGGTTGCGAATTATCGCGCGCGCCTCGTTATCGGCCAAGCTCCGCACGGCGGATTTCTTACCCATGATTAGCCCCGCCTCGCCTTACGATCCGCTGTGTGACCGAAATAGGTACGGGTCGGTGAAAACTCACCAAACTTCTGCCCCACCATATTCTCCGTCACCAGGACCGGAATGAATTTGTGTCCGTTGTAGACACCGAATGTCAGGCCGACAAACTGCGGCAAAATTGTCGAACGTCGTGACCAGGTCTTGATCACATCGTTACGCCCCGAAGCGCGTGCAACCTCTGCCTTCTTGAGCAGATAGCTGTCGACAAACGGACCCTTCCAAACAGAACGTGCCACTGCCGTTCTCCCTTACTTCGCGCGTCGGCGAATGATGAGCGAATCGGTCTTTTTATTGGACCGGGTTCGCTTACCCTTCGTCGGTTTGCCCCATGGTGTAACGGGATGTCGGCCACCAGACGTTCGGCCTTCACCACCACCATGCGGATGATCGATCGGGTTCATGGCAACGCCACGAACAGATGGGCGTTTGCCCAACCAGCGCTTACGGCCGGCCTTACCAAGCTTAATGTTGCCCTGATCCGGGTTTGACACGGCACCAATCGTGGCCATGCATTCCTGTCGGACCATCCGAACCTCACCTGAGGTCAGTTTCAGGAGACCGTAGCCGCGATCGCGACCCACGAGCTGGACATACGTCCCGGCAGAGCGAGCCATCTTGCCCCCGGCGCCGGCCTTCAACTCAACATTGTGAATAATCGTACCAATCGGAATCGAGCGCAGCGGCATCGCATTGCCTGGCTTCACATCGGCCCGTTCGGCGGCAATCACCTGATCGCCGATATTGAGACGTTGGGGAGCCAGAATGTAGCTCTTCTCACCATCTTCATATGTGATCAGCGCAATGAACGCGGTCCGGTTGGGATCGTATTCGATCCGCTCAACCGTTGCCGGCATATCATATTTGCGGCGTTTGAAGTCGACATGGCGATAAAGGCGCTTATGCCCGCCACCACGGCGACGCGCGGTGATACGCCCGGTATTGTTCCGTCCACCCTTCTTGGTCAGGCCTTCGGTAAGTGACTTTTCAGGGTCACCTTTCCAAAGTTCCGACCGATCGACGAGGACAAGCCCTCGTTGACCAGGGGTATTCGGTTTGTACTGCTTCAATGCCATTTCGAACCCTCTATACGCCGGTCGTGATGTCGATTGAGTCGCCTTCGGCGAGTCTGATCACAGCCTTTTTGACGTCGTTACGCTTGCCGGGACGGCCCTTCCAGCGCTTCGTCTTACCTTTTTGCACCAGGGTGTTCACCCCCACGACCTTGACCTTGAACAGGCCTTCAATCGCGGCCCGAATTTCTGGCTTGGTTGCGTCGATCGGCACCCGGAAAACAACCTGGTTGTGCTCTGAAACCATCGTCGCCTTTTCAGTAATGACGGGGGAGCGGACGATGTCATACATACGTTCGGCGGAAATCTCGATCCGACCGCGTGGTTTACGATTGGTGCTCATCGGAGGCGCTCCTGAAGCAGCTCGACCGCCTGCTTGGTCAGAACCAATGTGTCACGACGAAGAATGTCGAACACATTCGCACCCTGCTGCGGCAACACATCCACACCGGGAATGTTGCGTGCGGCCAGCTGGAAATTACGATCAACGTCTGCGCCATCAACGATCAACGCGGAGGACAACCCCATCGCCTTGAGCTGAGCGGCAACGGCCTTGGTCTTCGGCCCTGAAGCCGAAGCCGTGTCGAGCACGACGAGTTTTCCGTCGGCCTGCTTTGAAGACAATGCGGTCTTCAGGGCCAGCTTGCGGACCTTCTTGGGCAGTTCCATCGCATGGTCACGCGGCTGCGGACCAAACGTTGTCTGACCACCACGCCAATGTCCGGCCTTCCGATCACCAGCACGTGCGCGGCCGGTTCCCTTCTGGCGCCACGGGCGCGCGGTTGAACCGTTGATCTCACCACGCGTCTTGGTCTTGTGCGTACCCGCACGACGTTTGGCGAGTTGATAATTGACCATCCGCGCAAGTAAATCCTTGCGGATCGGCGCAGCAAAGATGCCATCGTCGAGATCGATCTCGCCGACATCCTTGTTGTCGAGATTGATGACCTTAAGCTTCATCGCCTCAGTCCTTCGAATCCGTAGCTTCGGTGTCGCCAGCAGGCGTTTCATCCGATGTGTTGTCGGCGGCGGCATTGTCTTCTGCCGGAGCCTCTTCAGCTGCAGCTTCCTCTGCCACAACCGCTTCTTCGACCGGTGCCTCTTCAGCAACGACGCTCGGATAAGGCGCATCATCAGGAAGCGCCTTCTTGATCGCATCGCGCACCAGCACGTAGCCACCCTTCGAACCCGGAACGGCACCCTCAATGAGGATCAGACCTTCGTCGCCATCGGTGTTCACAACCCGAAGATTTTGGGTCGTGACGCGTTCGGCGCCCATGTGGCCGGCCATCTTCTTGCCCTTGAACACCTTGCCAGGGTCCTGACACTGGCCAGTCGAGCCATGGCTTCGATGTGAAATCGAAACACCATGTGTGGCCCGCAAGCCTTTGAAATGATGTCGCTTCATCGCACCGGCAAAACCTTTACCGATCGACGTTCCCGTCACATCGACAAACTGGCCGGACACAAAGTGTTCGACGCTTATGCGGGTCCCGATATCGAGCAACGCATCATCCGCAACGCGGAATTCCACCAGCTTGCGACGCGGCTCAACCTTCGCCTTGGCGAAGTGACCGCGCATCGCCTTACTGACACGCTTGGGTTTTGCGGCCCCCGTTCCCAACTGCAGGGCGGTATAGCCGTCACGCTCGATAGTGCGTTGATCAACAACATCACATCCATCGAGTTTGAGTACTGTGACCGGAATATGATTTCCCGTGTCGTCGAAGACACGAGTCATACCCAGTTTTTGTGCAATGACGCCGGTTCGCATTTTGGCCTCTTACAGCTTGATTTCTACGTCGACGCCGGCCGCAAGGTCGAGCTTCATCAGCGCATCAACCGTTTGCGGGGTCGGATCGATTATATCGAGCAGACGTTTATGGGTGCGAATTTCAAACTGTTCGCGTGCCTTCTTGTTCACATGCGGCGAACGCAGCACCGTGAACTTTTCGATCCTTGTGGGCAGCGGAATAGGACCGCGAACCTCAGCACCAGTGCGCTTGGCCGTCCCGACGATCTCACGTGCCGACTGGTCGAGCACGCGATGATCGAAGGCTTTAAGCCTGATCCGAATATGTTGATTGTCCATTTCCGTGTCCCGTCAAAGTAAACGGCGGCTCCCGATGGAACCGCCGGTCGCTAATTGCCTATTCGATGATTGAAGTGACGACGCCGGCGCCAACGGTGCGGCCGCCTTCGCGAATAGCGAAGCGCAGACCCTCATCCATCGCAATCGGTGCAATCAGATTTACAACCATCGTAATGTTGTCGCCCGGCATCACCATCTCGGTGCCCTCAGGCAGATCAACCGTCCCCGTCACATCCGTCGTGCGGAAGTAAAATTGCGGACGGTAGTTCGTAAAGAACGGGGTGTGACGCCCACCCTCTTCCTTCGTCAAAATATACGCCTCACAGTTGAAACGCGTATGCGGCGTGATCGAACCCGGCGCTGCCAAAACCTGGCCGCGCTCAACTTCCTCACGCTTCGTGCCACGAAGCAGTACACCAACATTGTCGCCCGCTTCGCCCTGATCCAGCAGCTTGCGGAACATCTCAACGCCCGTGCACGTCGTCTTCAGCGTGTCCTTGATGCCAATGATCTCAATCTCATCACCAACATTCACAATCCCGCGCTCAATTCGACCCGTCACAACCGTGCCACGGCCCGAAATCGAGAATACATCCTCAATCGGCATCAGGAACGGCTGATCTCGCGGACGATCCGGCTGGGGAATGTACTCATCCACCGCCTTCATCAGCTCCTGGATCGAGTTCGCACCAATCTCCTCGTCGCGGCTCTCAAGCGCTGCCAGCGCCGAGCCCTTCACGATCGGAATGTCGTCGCCCGGGAAATCATAGGAGGACAGAAGCTCGCGCACTTCCATCTCTACCAGCTCCAAAAGCTCCTCATCATCAACCTGATCAACCTTGTTCAGGTAAACAACAAGTGCGGGAACACCAACCTGGCGGGCCAAAAGAATATGCTCGCGCGTCTGCGGCATCGGGCCGTCAGCCGCGTTCACCACCAAAATCGCGCCGTCCATCTGCGCCGCGCCCGTGATCATGTTCTTCACATAATCAGCATGACCCGGGCAATCCACATGCGCGTAGTGACGGGCTTCCGTCTCATACTCAACATGTGCCGTCGAAATCGTAATGCCGCGCTCGCGCTCCTCGGGGGCCTTGTCAATCTGGTCAAACGCTATCGCGTCCCCACCTGAGGCCTCTGCCATCACTTTCGTGATCGCCGCCGTCAACGTCGTCTTGCCATGATCAACGTGACCAATCGTGCCAACGTTGCAATGCGGCTTCGTACGTTCAAATTTCTCTTTCGACATGA
>MEHZ011642140.1_pt1 | contig 26013 bp, 31 predicted proteins | sample 897221 | NCBI WGS metagenome assembly MEHZ01 (sample SAMN05514161, study PRJNA337945) | marine metagenome | isolation source: marine surface water | place: Arctic Ocean | collected 2007-12-13
CCAGTGTAGAAAGGTGTGTCGGAATATACCGTCTTATTCAATTCTTCTGCACCGCTACTTATTTTCAGTATGAGTGCATCTGGACCCTGAAGATTTATACTTCCAGTCGTGAGAGTGTTATTCACCGACGCTACGTTACTTGCAGGAAGTCCCAAAATATCATGCGGTGTCGTTAATCCTTCTGAACCGGTATCAAACCCGTTATCTCCACCGTAAAACTCAAATGTAAATGCACCCGTACCCCCAAATGTTAAATCGTTTTTACTCTTATCATAAGTCGCACTTGAAATAGGTACCGAGCCAGCCTGAAATTTAGATAATAGTTCACTCGCCAATTCGTTTCCACTGTAATTTTCGTTAGGTAACGTTATGGTGGTACCATTAACCGAAAACGTGTTATTTCTGTCGTTTATAAGCAATTGACTCGCATGGATACGAGCCGATACCAGTGATATTTTAGAGACGTTGTATATGGGATTTTTCAATTCGACGACATAATCCCCTGGATTGGGGTACGCTACAGGATCGCGTTCTCCACTATCTATGTCTAACGTGTGTACGCTCATTAAAATAAGGGGATATATTTTAATCAGTGTGTTTATGCAAAAGATGAAATTGTTTACATGATCTGTTGAGTGAGGGGGTTGTTCTGAAGCTGTTGCTTGGCCACGTTGAGACTGTAATCTGTGGCGTATGGGTTGGCGTTGCCCTTGTAGTGATTGAAGTTGTAATGCTTATTGTTATCGTACTGCTGCGTCCATCCGCCGTTAAGAGGACCCGTGCGACCATCAATACGAGTAGTATCGAAACGCATAGCCGTAGGCATACCACCTTGGTTAAGGGGTCCCGCGCGAACATTCATGCGACCAGCATTACCATGTCTATTTGCCTTACCACGACGGTCGTCGGGGCGGAAGCCGTATGCAAACAACTCCTCTGAAGTGTACGGACGCTGAGGCGACATAGCTTGAGATTCTCTGAGTTGAGAAGCGGGAGCCACGACGTGACCATGAGAGAAAGTGCTTATACCGGGAGCAAGCTGGTTGTTATACCTGTATTGTTCGACGTTACCATCCTTCTTGTTACGAGTGGGATCCGATACATGTTGGAGTGCAGACACGGTACGCTTAGCACCATTAAATCCGAGACCGTCGTTACGGGAACCAGTCATAGAACGGTTGGTAACACGTTTACCGTTAACATGCTCACCCCTGGGAACATGGCCACCGAAACCCTGAGACTTGGCGCCGGCGACTGGGCGACGCTCGGGGAGATACGCAGTCTTTTCGGGACGGTTATTCGCAATCTCACCCATCTTACCACGTCGACCGCCGAAAATATCATGCGCCGGGCCACTTCTACCAGGTAAAGTAGTCATTCTGTACGCACCCACATTTTCAGGATTCACACGCACTATCTGGTGGAAACCACCCGCTGCTGGAACATCGGGACCAACTGCGATACCCGGGCCCACCTGTTGCCTCTCAATAGGAGAAAGGTTATTCATGCGACCGCCGTCAAACATACGATCACGCATTTCTAAAACTTCGCCGCCACTCGATCGCCCCTGTGGTGCAATATCCGAAAAATTATTTACCTCAACCTTGGAATCAGGTAAATTAGATAAACCAACGGGTTTGGGAGACATGACATTAGGTACCTCTTCCTGCATTACGGGAATAGATGCCTGTTGAACGGTCAAGTTGTACTCCTCGGTCTTCTTTTTTTCACTTAAAACTTTTCCTGCGTACGCCAATCCGGCGATAGCTACTAACGAAAGTGGATCCGCCATTCTTAATTTTAGAAGAGATTTTTATTGACCAGGATATCGCTTCATGAACTGCATATTCTGAGTTTCGGCTGTGGTACTGGCGGGGACATATTGTACCGTGTTGAGAGGAAGCTTACATTTCATGTCTTGGAGAGGGAATAAATTTTGTTCGTACGTTTGAGCAACGACCTTGTTAAATCTAGATGTGGATTGAGGGCGGAGCATGTCACTCGTCTCGATAAACTGAGCGGGGGCACCCTTACCCGCCATGTAAGGAGAGGTACCGTATAACATGGTATTAGGTCTACTGGAACCATAGTTAAGGGTACTGGGCTGGGGGTAAGTGAATACCTCCTCCGTTGCACACACGGGAGGGCGAGCGGGATTTTCGACAATTTTCAATCCTGGTTGAAGCTGATATGCCATTTATTATTACATGAGAATATTATCTATCTAAGCTGGACCATTACCTCCACCGAACATACCACTACGCATATCACCACTCGAATCTAAACCACCGAAGGCTTCTAATTGTACCCCTCGGGCATTGACATTACACAAACTCGGGTCCGACTTGCAAATCGGGGCACCTTTCTCACCGTATAACCATTCCGCGAAAGCGGTCTGATCACCCGGAATATTCGTCACGGGACCGGAAACGAACTGCCTAGAAAATGCATTTCGTTGAGAATCCGGCATGGGAGAACGGGACTTTTGCGGACCATAAGGAATACGGCCTGATAACATATGATTCACTTCATCGCGAACTGTCTCATATCCACAAGCCGAAGGACGATCCGGACGACCATCATAATCGCTCATCAAAACATTCGCCATAGGATTATCAACCGTGGGAAGCTGACACTCCGGAACGTACGTCTCCTTCTTCGCATTATTTCCCTTTATCATTTTAGACTTTTCCATTACGTATAAAACCGATAGGACCGTAGCCCCTAATATAAAAATGCGTATATCTCGTCTGATGAGATACAACATACACGTCGCATAAATGACAAATCGTGCTGTGGCATTTACCCTTTCGACTTTCGTCTGTTGATTGGTGGGCCAGAATTCGGTGATTTTATCAGACCTGACAACCTGCTTTGGATCCACAAACAGTGAGACCATTTATATTATGCTTAGTTTATTTTTTCAACATGCCACTGAGTAGCCCCTGCATAGACTGCATAAGCTTATTCTCGTCGATTTCCAGTTCGCCATCTTCGTTTGATAGCTTATCTGCACACTGCTTGGCGACCGTCTCGATCATACTAAGTGTGTCCGCTGGGATTGATGTGATAGTAGTACCAAGCATGTATAGCGTTTGGAGATACTGCCAGATAGCATCCTTGGTACCCGTAGACGCCTTAGGCCAGCAGTTTTTAAGATTGATATCCTTGAGAAATTCAATATTTTCTGCGTGTTCAAGAAAGAAAGATTCATCCTTAGAGTTGATCTTATCCACATGAGGGGCGACATTTTCCATGAAACCATCGACAATCATCTTGCCGTTGGCGGATCTCATAAGTTCAAAAGCAGCGATGTACTTTTTGAGTCCCTTCTCTTCTGGGAAGGTTTTGTGTAGTTCCATGAGAAATTGGCCCATCATGTCGTTAAACGCTGTAACGGAAGTCATATATAACATATGTTGCGATTAATCTTTAAGTTACTCAAAAGGGGTCGGTAGAAATGGTTTCACGTTTACCTAAGCCGTTAGATATGATAAAATAGACTAGTATAGCTATTAATGCGGCTGGTTTGGCATAAGCGCTCGTAGAGAGAGTACCCTCATCATTGAGTCGAGCTTTGCCGTGAATGTATAAAGCGGTAAGACCGGCTGCAATTATGGCCGCGGAACCTGGGTCGCGGAAGTATTCGTCCATATTTAATAGCGGAGTTTTTTACTCCTGGTGTCTGCTGCATCTGCGAATAGGTCGCCACTCGGACCCTGGCGCTGCTGGGGTCGAGTATTCACGGTTCTAAATTCATTTTGAAACGGATCGGCTGCTGCCTGCTGGGGTGCTTCGTACTCTTCCATGGGCTGTTCCATCTGCTCCTGATACTCTTCGGATGGTTCCCCCATTTCATCTTCAATATCACCCATGGGATGTTCCATACTTTCTCCTTCCATACCACCCTCCATACCTTCTCCTTCCATACCTTCTCCTTCCATACCACCCTCCATTCCTTCTTCCGGCTGCCCCTCGAAACCTCCACCCATTTCACCGGGGTTTTCTTCGTCGTACTCTTCGATATTATCTTCAACCATGTTAGCGTCTTGGGGATCAAGCATGTCTTCTCCATTAGAAGCCATGTATGTTTGTAAAATCTGTTGAACTGGGATTAACTCCTTTACAGTCATCTCCACACATGTAGTGAATCGTTCATACAGTTTATCGTTGCGAGCATGTTCCGATTGGCTATCGGTGAAAACATACGGATCTCGGTAAACATCCTTCGCAGCGTTCTTATAACACGTGTGAATGAAGACTTCATTCGTGGGAAGTTTGACGGACATTTTCTTAGAATCTGAACTCAGTCGAACAGCCGACAGAATCTTTACAGAACTGACGAATACAGCGGCGACAAGATCTCTAAACCACGCACATCGCGCGGCGATATTTTCTGTATGCTGTCTAGCCATTGTTTCGTTCCACTCGGGGACGTCTTTCAATAAATTCTGGAACATCAACAGGACTTTACGACCTTTAGATAACTTTTGGGCTTCTGAATACATATCTTCAAAAACTTCGATCATAACTGGACACATAAGAATGCATAGCTGTTCCATGTATTCGCGCTTAGCTTCGACTAAAATGTTCAAATTATCCATTTATGATAGACTGGTCTTTTTTTTATCAGCGTTACTGCGCATCTCTCCTGTACCTATTTGCCACCTTTTTAAGATTGACCAACGTGGGGAAATCTTCTATATGATCTATCGACCCCGGTTGTGGTTCCCTGTCCCTTTTAATTTTCCATGTGATAGTGAATTCAAAATTACCTGTTATATGTACGATGAATCCACTCAACTCCAACTGTCTTTTGAGATAAGACGTTGCTTTTAAACGATCGTATGTCGGATACCCTACTATAAATGCGGGCACCTCAAACGCAACTCTCCTTTTCTGAGATTCAACCGCTCTTCGCACTTTACGTGAAATTTGTTTATATAACTCCACATATGTCTCTTTTTTCATACGATTCCTGTTATTAGTTATTCGCGAGATCTCCTCTACGCTTATCATTAATATTAGCTGGACTTATTTTTTTAACAATTCTTCCTCACTTTTACTAATTTCAGTAAACGGTATGTATTCGTGTCCTTGAATTGTACTTTCGAACGGAGTTCTATCCGCGGGTGGTTTAACATTCATCGGCTGAGATCGAGCGCTTATAACTCTAGCGTTAGGCTTACCCGCTTTACCTATAGAACTTGCATCCGTGACCAGGATATCAACGGCCACCATAAAACCATATGGGAATCCACCTCGCTTCAAAACCATAAACATGCATCTATACATAGCATGATTCTTTTGTTTGTGTGTGAATTGTTTCAGACCACTTGTCTCTATGATGTAATTGTTAATTCCTGTCTTTTCTTTGATATACTTACTCGTTGTGAGCACGAGTGATTCCATTACGTCGTGATTTACGATCGCTTTTGTTTGTACATACTCTACCATATTCGGTAATGGGTCGTTGAGTACAATCGCACCACTCTCTTTCGAAGCGATCGAGTATTTCTCTTCCCTGGACATCACTAACAAAATGACCAGTATGAATAACAAGATGTTTATCATTTAATATAGACCTTCAAAAAAATCGTGTGTAATTTACCAATTTTTTTTTGAGATGATAATTTAGATGTCACTTTTAGTCTTCAGCCCAAAGTGTAAACATAGCATGGACGTGTTAACTTTCATAAACAGTCACAATCAACTGAAACAGATTGTACAATATCACAATGTATCTGAACTGGGTATTCCTCCACAGTACAGATCAAAAATTACCAGGGTTCCTACGATGTTGACTAAACATGGAAAGATCCTTGTCGGTAAAGAAATTCAGAATTGGTTGGAATCGCTTCTACCAGTACAAGATCTTGAAACATGTGGATTTGGGGGTAGTCTAAATACGACAACCCTCGACGGTGAAGGAACGAGTGATATGTTCACGATAGAAGAATACGGAAGGTCTTTACAACCACCCATGACTGCAGAACTCGAGGCAAAAATTAGTCGTAAAGTTGAAGACGCTGCTTATACGGATATAAAGAATTAAGTTGTGGTCAAAATAGTATGAAACTTGTGACCGTTCAAGCCGCGGCCATAAAGTCTACATTTGAAGTTCTTAAAGATATTCTCAACGACGTGAATATATACTTTAAGCCGAGTGGTATGTACATCGTCACACTTGACACGGCGCGGACATCGCTTATCGATATGCATCTGCCATCTGAGAATTTTGAAGAATATGAATGCGAGGAAGAGATCGATTGCGGCGTTAATATGACAAACATGCATAAACTTCTCAAGACTATCACCGTAAACGATATTCTGATCATGTCCATTCGATCGAAAGAGCATATGAATATCGAGATCCATAGTGAACAAAAAAAGACATCCACTAAGTTTGAGTTGAAGCTTCTTGATATTAACGAAAATCAGATAGAAGTTCCGGAAATGCATATGATGGTTAATACACCTATACCCTCCATCGATTTTCAGAGAATTTGTAGAGATATGTCTAACATAGGAGACGAATTAGAAATCCACAGAGGTGGAAACATTTTACGGCTCGTATGTAAGGGAGATTTTGCAAATCAAGAGACGGAAATTCAATGTGTGGAAGAATGTCCTGCGATGTCTGGTACATATTCATTGAAATATATGAATATTTTCACAAAGGCGACTAGTATGTGTTCAACCGTGCAAATTATGCAGGAGGATCAAAACCGATTCTTGATTTTACGGTACAATGTCGCGAACCTAGGAGACTTGAAATTCTATCTCGCCACTAAGGTAAACGAAGATCAGACATGAATCCGGTCATCGTATCAACCGTTTTCATCATACCTAGACAGTTTTTCAATTTAATGCGAGGAAGATTGTTTTTTAGCGCGAATTCATCATAAAATAACATATCTTTTACGAAGATCTTCTCACCATAAAAATCCGAGTGTGGACCCGCATAGCGTCTAATTTTTTCGAGAACGTCTTTTGCTGGCTTGTCATCCGAACTCAGTAATTGTGCACCGACTAACGGAATGTGGAACGACATGGTATTAACCTTTTTAGGTGGCCATGTATAGTCGTGATTATACGTTATGTATTTGTATATACGATTGTTGCACCAGTATTTAATTCGAATGATTATTTTTGTTACGGCTTCGGGAGGTTTGGGAATAGGGTCACCGGGGAGAATACCAGCGCGTCCTAGATCTAGTGAACATATACCGTACGATTTTACGATAGGATAAATTCCATAACTTTCTTGTATCCAAAGGGGGTGGTGGTCGGAAGCTTCCATCGTCTCGATCGAAAAATCTTTGGAGTGATCGACAAAATATTCAATATACGTATCAACGATGGAATAATCACGTTTAGAGAAAAATAAATGCATCACCCTTTTCAAACTATAGATTACGTTAATTAAAAACTTGTGCAGTACTTTCATTAACGTAAATGGAAGGTAACTTTTTAAGTAGGTATAATAATCGTGTAGACGAATTAACCGATAAAATAGAAAGTGATCCATCGAACAAGTGGGAATACGAACGGGAATTATCAGATTATATTGCCCGATGCATACCATACGTACGACAGTATGTCGACGAGAAGGAAGGAGAAGTTACCACCGATAATATTTTTAATTGTAAAGAAACCGCCGGTAAACAAAAAAAAGATATTTACGTCGAATATTTAGTGAACGTCGAAAAAAAGAATATAGATCGCCCCATAGAACGCAAAGTCATCGACCGATGCCCACGGTGCCCAGATAGTAACGTGTACAAAACAAATGAGAGTGAAATGGTATGTGATTCATGTGGTGTAGTGTTGGATATATTGATAAGTGAAGAACTTACATATAAAGAGGAACAGGAAACGTCTGCAAAAGTTATCAATTATTCGTATAAACGCGATAATCACTTTAACGAATGGCTTTCACAATTTCAAGCACAAGAGATGACTACAATTCCACCAGAGGTTATTAATCAGTTAAGGAATGAATTTAAGAAGATCAAGATTAAATCCGTAACTGAGATCACACACGCAAAAGTTCGATCACTGCTCAAAAAACTCAAACTGAACAAGTTTTACGAACACGTACCGTTTATCACTAATATTTTGAGTGGTATTTCACCACCGAAGATGCCCCAACAACTTGAGGAACAGTTACGAATGATGTTTCGAGATATCCAGAAACCATTCGACGATAATTGTCCGACTGAACGAAAAAACTTTTTAAGTTATTCATACGTACTTTTTAAATTCTGTGAACTATTATCGGAAGACGAATACCTCCAATACTTTCCTCTCCTCAAATCCAAAGAGAAACTTCATCAACAAGATGTTATCTGGAAAGCGATTTGCAAAGATCTCCAATGGGAATTTATTCCGACAGTGTAACTTCTGCAATCTGTGGCTTCGACCCTTCACCCGGTGGAAAGTTAATTAGGTAAGCGGACGTCAAATTAAGTTGTGTTAAATACTTTTTAGCCTGTGCGATCATGATGTCATTAAGACTTTTCACTGTTTTAAGTTCGAGAACCGTAGTCCTACGCACAATAATATCAGCGCGAGCTGTACCCACGACATGATGCTTATAATAAATAGGAACGTGTCGTTCTGATTCGTATGGAATATTTAGTTCGCGAAGACTTACCTCAAAAGCGTTATGATACACACGTTCGCTATGTCCAGCTCCCAGGGCCATATGAATATCAGTAACCATCTTATTTATATCCTCACGAAGTGACGATTGAGTACTCGCATTTCTAAGATGTTGATCAAGAAAGTCTTCATAATACTCTTCCGATTGTGTATCTGTGGTCGTCATTTAATACACCACTCATCATGTCTTTATACACTTAAAGATATGATACCAAATTATTATAGAATCCAGTTAGCTCAGTTGGTTAGAGCGCGGTGCTTATACAATGATGTATATAAAATGACTTCATCGTCATGAAAGCAACGCCGATGTCACGGGTTCGAGCCCCGTACTGGATATCCCTTTTTTTATACACCAGTACGTGCATAAAAAAAGCGATTCTTAAAAAGTCGAACATACATATACATGTCGACCGATATTTATACGATGAATTTGTCCGAAAGTTCCGATGGTATGGTTCCTATAGACATGGAAAATAGGTCTAACGCGTTTGTACCAGAAAATAGGTCTAGTGCGTACGCGCCCGAAATCAACGAAGAAAAAAATATACATGATTATAAAGACAACATGGACTCTACTCCCATCACAGATGTTTTAGGTGGTCCCCAAGACGGTGCTTATCTCGAACCCCCTCTCATGGCGGTCGACCCCCGCGCAGTTCAAGTAGCACAGGCTAACGCTATGATGCCCCAGGTTCAGGCTGCTGCCCAAAAGACTGAGAATCCCACAAAGAAAAACCCCTTCGATCTCACCGATGAGCAGTTACATACACTTATTGTTGTTTTCGCCACGGGTGTCGCCGTGAGTAAACCAATTCAAGAAAAGCTCGCGAATACGGTTCCCAGGTTTTTAAATGTTCAGGGTAATCGTAGTCTCGTAGGCTTAGCCTCTACCGGAGCAGTTGCCGGTATCGTGTTCTACATCGCTCGCAAATACTTTTAAAGTGTCTCGTACGGAAGACTAAAATCAATTAATCCTAATCGCGAGATAATTCCGATCATAAGAATCCATGATAAGCATATCGTTAGAAGTGCAGGCCATGCTTTCTTAGCGTCCTTTTTCCCGTAATTCTTGAATATATCCTTGAGATCGCCTATCAACTGAGACAGTCCGTATACGATTCCACCTGCAAGGAGAAGGGCTAAAAACACATAACCAGTTTTTCCGCTGACGATGATAGTTTTATTAGCCAACACGTATACTAAAAAGGGGAGAATCGTGGTGACGAGAGCGATATTAGCTTCGTACGGCATCCATTCTGCGCGGGTAAGAAACATACCAACCATAACTAACATCCACAGAAGTAGTGATCCACCTATCGTTTGACTCCACCTGGTAGGATCTAGACCTGGAAAGAAATCGGGCTGTCGTAAGCCTGTGTTAGACATTTATATTAACCTAGATTATTTATCAACAATCTGTTTACCACAAAATGGGGTCAAAGTTCCTATATTGTCGTACACCCCTATAGCTATGGCTTCATTCCGAAGTTCTTCGTAGTTACTCCAAAAATCGTCACTATGAGAATACTCATCCACCGTACAATGCGCGAGTTCGTGTAACAACACATGCAGAACATGATTTACTTTACCATCGATACATAAGCCTATCTCCTGACCCTTGTTTGTGTTATATCCTACACCTCTCACGAAAGACCCTTTATAGGCGACGATGGGAATTTCATCGTGTAACATACGAAACTTCTGGTCATCGTTTTTTTTCAGGTGTTCCCTGAGGGTACGATATCGCTCTTTTACCTCCTCTAGTACAGGCTCTCTTCGAATCGTGTACCATAAAACTATATTAACGATGACGAGTATCGGTAGTATCATCTCTACTATACGTAAATATAAATTTACTGTATAATTCGGATATAGGGTTTCCCTTTAACCCTTCCCAATGTGTCATCATTAGACCCATATTTTCAAGGTGTGTTATGAGCATATCTTTATGCGCCACTGGTTCGGATTTAGGTCCATCCGCGTAATAAGGTGTATCACATAAATGTACAAACAGTTTCTCACCAAAATCACCGTTACTCGTCCCTTTCATACGAAAAAAATTACCCATCTCATCTCTGAACGGTGTTTTAAAAATAATTTTTTCCGAATCCGGGATGATTCCGATCAATCGACCCCCGGGTTTCACCCGTCTTTTGACTTCTCGAAGAGTTGACATGAATAAATCGCGACTTTCAAATATGTAGTGTAAAGCAAAATTATAACACACTACATCATATTTGCGATTTGGACACGCTCGAATGTCTCCATGGTAAAAATTAACTCTCATCTTCATATTCTTAGCCCGCCTTTTAGCTTCTTCCAATGCCTCTGCACTTGGTTCACACATGTTGATATTGACTTTCATCTTAAACCATTTTTGAAGATCCCCACCGAATCCACATCCGACATCGAGTACACTTATTCCGGGTTCACAGACACTCTCGATGAGCATCCGTTTTTCGTTATTATGTAATCGACGCAACTCCTCCATACTTTATAAACTGATAAAAACTTTAATTGACTATCCGACTTAAGTTTACTGGCTTAAAGTTTTCATGCATTAAATATTCATAATGTCTCTTGAACAGGATTATACGACCGTCCCGGGTCAGCTTTTTGCGTGCCTCAGTATTGTTGGACCCGAGTGTCCCCAGAAGAATGATAAGTTTGGAATCAAGATTCGAGGCGCTTTCAGTACTCGCGACGAGGCAGCTTCACACGCGAAGCGTCTTCAAAGGGAGGATTCAACCTTTGATATTTACGTAGTTGACATGTATAAGTGGCTCTTAATTCCACCCGACCCTGCGGCGATTGAAGATTCACATTATACCAATGAAAAGCTCGAAGAACTTATGACTGGCTACAAGGAGAACCAGGCTTTGGCTGCTCAGATGTTCAACGAGCGTAAGCGTGATATGGTCGAGTCAGCTGTATACGATAAGCCCGGTGATGAGAATTCTAGGTTTTACACCAAGCCAGATGAAGCCCCTATCAGCCACCCCGCAGATATTATCGAACGTCTCAAGAGTGAGACACCGGATGCTCCGATGGAAGAGCTCGTGAAGAAAGCTGATGAGATTGTAGCGGGCGAGATAGAGGAACGTAAGAAGAAGCGCGAGGCTGAACTTTCTATTCCCGAAGAGCCGCAACTCGGTGAGATTACCGAGGCGAAGGATGACGGTGAAGAGGTTACTTCACGCGATGGCGCCGAAACTTCTAAGGCGTAAAAAAAATAAAAAATTAAAAATATATTGTGATCATATTATTAAAAAAAATATACCTTCTTAATAATACGATGGCAACAGACTATAAACAGCGCGTCGAAAAAGCTCTCGCAGACCAGGCTGAAAATGATAAGAATGCAGAACCACGTGAGGTCGGATACGTTGGTTTTGGTCACCCCAAAAATTTTAGGATAACGCGTATAAGTGCATTAGATGATGAAATGTCGATGGCTTCTCAAGTAGTTACTGATGGTGTAATTAGACCAGCAATTACTAGAAGATCGGAAAAACTTTTAGAAGACGAAAGCATACCAGTAAAGGACTTCTTACCCGCCTCACCCGGGGCGGAGGATAACTGGTTGCATAGTCTTACCCATGAAGAAACCTAAAATAAAGGCTACAAATATAACTATGTATGCAGCCTTATCCAGAGAATTTAGAAAATCTGGAACTCTCGGGCCATCTGACATGTGTTGAGGTGGATACATAAAAGGCGGTGGAGGGGGTTGCATGTAGAACTGTTGGTCTGTCTGCTCCTGGATGGGTTCGTCCGCCTGTTTATCGTCGATAAGCTGCGGGCTGTACTCTATGGGATTTCCTAATTCCGTTTCCATATGATAATTAATATGTCTATTTTTTTAAGCCTGATATTCCTCAACAGATTCTTCATCATCATCGATGAATCCTTTTAGATTACCATTCTCATCGGCTTCACTGTCCGAACCGTCATCCTCGGTATCAGTCTCCGTTTCACAAAGATCTTCTTCATCGCCTGAATTATAATCCGTGTCGTATTCATCGTCGGAATAATCGTCGTCACACACGTTTTCCGTGGGCTCTAACCGTTTAGGCTGCTTGGAAACCCGCCCGGATCGCGTTGAAATAGGCTTAGCTGGCGTCATGTATAATTAACGTGCAAGTTTCTTTTAAATGACTTTATTACGCTAATGCAGATAGTATATTATCCGTTATGATGTATTCTCTATTCCTGCACGAACAGGTCTGTGCGATCCTATTCTTTGTGATTTTGAACTGCGTATCCGTAGAATTACACTTCGTACACTTTAAATCCGTGTAGACTATACGCTGAAATTTTGATTTTTTCGTTACACTCTTTACAGTCAGGGGTGTATTCGTCATATTTTTATTGATGAAGGTTTGTAACATGTTGACGCCTTTTACTGTATCCTCTTTCTTTACTTCGGGACAAACCTGACACATTAACTGCGGTGTATCGTATAATGATGCTTTGTATCCATCTTTATACAATTCTCTAAAAACTGTGTCTGGTAAACGGTGTTTCCGTCCGTAAAAATCTTTACAAAACCCGAACCGTCTACCTCGCATAGTTTCACACGTACAAAAACATCTTTGTGCGATCGTATGACCCTCGATTCTAAACCATACATGATTCGATGCATGTGATCTCTGCATATTTTCACAGTATTTAGAGTTGGTAGATACGAGGTAATTATTCTTATCTTCGTACACTTTCGTTATTTGCGCCGTTTCCTGACCCTGTAAGTTTTTTTGTACGAACGCTTCAATATCTTGTATGATCTTTTCATCTGAGAAGACATTCTTCGTTTCGCGTAAGGTAAAACCACCTTCCATACGCGTCGAGCCCTGCACGACGACGGGTGTAGTCACTTCTGTTCGAAGAGTTGCCATTTGCATAATCTCTAGACTCGGCTTTTGATCGTGGATATGAGAGAGTGAAGAATTTTTGTGTGAATACATGAGGACGGGTCGATATTCGCCTTCGATTATCTTACCTTTATCACACGACGCACATCCACGCCCTTCGCATGCATCGTGTTTAGCCTTTTTATGAGACCACGGCATACGAAATCCACTCCCTTTTACATTACGTCTCCCACCACCATACACAGCGGTATCTACTATATCGTCCCACGGTTTTCCGGGAAACAGTAAAGACAAAGACGATGAGATATGTGAATGAAGAGCCATGGCCGATCCGTGATCAACTACGAAATTGGGCCAGTTCATATGAATTCCGTATTTGATTTTATCTCGCGAAGGTTTAGGTTCAGCTACAGATATGAGTACATCTTTTCCACCATAATGCGTCACTCGGTCACAAATCGTTCGAACATATTCTTCCAACCTTTCGAAGGATAATTGTTCGGTGTCCTTGTAATCCAGATCCACGAAAAAATTAAACGTATCCGTTTTTTGTTCCACGACAAATAACTTTTCACCTTCCGTTATACATTTTACGTACATAACGTAAAAATCATTCAACCTATCAAAAGGAACAGATAGACGACCACCGTCCATGAGCACATGTGATAGATTGGAGCCCTCCTTAAAGGTAAACCCTTGTTTTTGACACCAAGATCTAAACATACTTACTTGATTATATACTTACTTTTTTAATACTCTTCTTCATGCCAGACGGAAGTTCTCCAAGAAACATCCCTCAACTCTTCTTTCTCCATATTCAATTCTTTCTTTAACACCATGAGTTCGTATACCGTTTTATCCTTAACTTCTTCGAGGTATTTATCAGCCCTACTTTCACTGTAAGCTTTCCTATCTATGAGTACTTCTTTGATTTGCTGAAGGATGTAGTTCTTCGACTTCATTATTTTATAGAGAAGGTTTTTCTATTAAGAGAAGTCACGCATGCATAAAACTCCGGATTTTCTAACACGTTAGTCACTATTCGTTCCCAACGTCTACGCTGATTAAATTCTGCTAAAGTGTCGAAACTCATAAAATCATTTTCATCGTATGTACGTTTCATGTGTATCTTTTTTGTATGCATTTTGTATTTCTCTTCATTAAAGCGGCGAACGAGTTCGAGTTGTTCCGCTTTAGGATAGTCGACGAAGAATACGAATACCGTGTATTCTAGCTCTACATCGGGCTCTTCTTTAACGTTAAACGAATAACTCGTATACTCACCATTTTTTAGCGAAACGACTCCTCTCGTCTCTTCTTCTAATTCTCTTAGTGCACATCGTAAAGGGCAGAATATTTCCCGTCGCCTGCATCCACCCGTGACAAAAATCCACTCTTTAAATCTTTTATCTCTCACCGTTAGAAACCGGGGGGTTTCGCCAGCAAACGTAACAGGAATCGCAATAGCTTTATGTTTTTTCATTGCACATTAGCCTCTACAATCACCTGATAAGATTATTGAGGCTGAATCATCTCACTCGAACGCGTGATGCGCTTTTCGGGAACCATAGATGGTTCCTCCTCTTCCATGACCTCGATCTTTTGAGCGGGTGTCTCCAGTGGAGGCATCATACTCGAGGCGGCCGCGGCGTTCATGTACGCCTGCGACTCTTCAACTTCACGCTCGATAAAACTCTTAACCTGATCAATTTCTTCTCTGGATTTCTTGAGTTCCCTGTATAAATAAGCCGTTGCGACAACGCAAATAACGACGGCGGTAATAATAGCCGTATCACGATCGAGACCGAACAACATGTGTGATTTAAGAACGTGTTTTGTTTTTAAGTAGATACAATAGCGCCCATTTTAGAGCTTTCACCTTCTGGACACGGGTATCCGTGTTGTCCAAATTGGATCTCCTGATAATGTGCATCCTTGCACGGAGCATTATCGACTGGAATATATTTATTAAGTGTTCCGGATTTAGGATCGTAGGTGATCATAAAAACGAAAATTATGAGAAAAAGGAATACCCACATTTAATATTATATGGGAATTTAGTTGGAATACATTAATCCGCCCATGCCTTGCTCTATACGCAAAATATTGTAACCGACCGCGTAAATGTCAGACTTGAAGGTACCCTTATCCGTCACGAGACGAGCAGAGTCAACCCGGGAGAAATTCAGCTCACCGGTCGGCTGTAATTTGGCGGTGTCTAAGCAGAAAGGGTAGAGGAAATGGTCGTTGTTCGTGGTTAAAAAATCAGCGAACGGGGTATGGTAATAGAGAGAACCAGAGGTGTAATGCGGGTTCGCGAGCTTAGAATCTCCAACATCGGTACCGTTGATCTGAAGCTTCGTCTTAGCTTCGGCGGTACCGACGAAATCTGTGGCATCGGTGCGGTACGAGCAGAGGAACTTGATGGGGTGATTGAACGAAAGCTCCTGGACAGGGGATTCAGACTTAATAGCCTTCTGCGTTTGAGTGATGAGCATGTTCTGAGGAGTCGACGCGAGAGTGGTACGTTCATCGGTATCGAGGTAGATGAACTGAGCATGGACCTCGTACGCATCACTGGCGAGACTAGTACCCCACGTGATTCGGAGTTCCACATCGTGATATTGTAAAGCCACTAAAGGAAGGGCAGACTGTGCGTTCTCACAGAAAGAGAATCGCAAAGGATAAATCTTGGTAGCGTTCACACCGTTGCCCAGGGCCTTATGCGACTTGGAGTACGTCTGACCGAGAAGAAGGGGGGCGAGACGCTGAGAAAAGACGGAATCGTGCGTGTCAATAACCTGACCTCCCACTAAGAGCTCAACCTTGGCGATTTCAGCCTCCCATCCCGTGGGATTACGATCAGTGGGGGTGTTACGGTTGGTGATGTAGACGTAACCGAGAAGGTCTCCCTTACGCTCGAAACGGACGGTCGACATACCGTTCGCGACGGGGTTACCCTGGATAACCTGCTTCTCGACGGTCTGAGCAAAATTTGTATGACGTTTGTATGTAGAACGGAAAAATGAGACCTCGGGTCGGCCAACGATATGGGCATCCTGGGCTCCAATTGCCACTAATTGCGCAATTCCACCTGACATGTTTTATATTATACTACGGTTTTATTTTTTTAAGCATTAAAATAAGGGAACGTGAGGATGAAGAGACTCAGTGAGTAGAAGTGATACAATACCGATCATCGCGAGTCGACCGTTCACGAGTTCGGTCTCGGGCTTCCACGGTCCTTGGACGTACCCCTCATCTTCAGGGTTCGCTGCAGTACCAAGGAAAACCAAGGATGCGACGGCGATGGAGAGTCCAACATTGTCGTGGAACTGTGTGCTGATGGAATTACCAGTCATGACTTCATCGACCACGGCGGAGGTGAAACCAATCATAGCCGCACGACCATTGACACGTTCCGCGACCGCTAGAAAATCGTTGGGACGGTCGATCTTCGTGAAACGAGAACTCTCGTTGGTCGCCCGTACTACGGTGCGAACAGTGCGAGACTTAACCCTGTTCCTGGATTGAATGGGGGTGGTAATGACGGGCCTGAGAGTGGCGATGCAAGACATTTTGTACTTTACGAAAGCGCTTTTTCTTTAAATCATTAGATTTTCGAGATCCCCGACACGCGTGAGGAGGGATGCGACTAATAGTTCCATCGTCGCGACTTTATTCTTTTCGGCTTGGAGTTCTTCTTTTGTGGTTTGGAGTTGACGATCCACTTCCTGTAATGCTGCTGTGGCGATTGTGAAAATATAATCTTTCTTAAGAAATACAAAGTCGTCAACTTTTTCACCGTATACAAATATACCATTACCTTCTATTAATTCTCCATTTTCGTCTACATCACCACACCATTTCGTAAGATCTGTATCTACACGTACAGTGTGATCACCCATAACTTCGACAATTTTAACTTCACGTGGTGTGTCATCTTTACCTCTTATTTCTATCGTAGACGTGTTACTTGTCAAGTCCGTGGTATTGAAAGTTGTAAATCTTATAACATTTGTATCAGATACATTAGCAAACTGATATATATTTGGTATACATTCACTTCTCAATTGAGTAGCCTCTGGTATAGTTTCTTGTACTTCTTGAGCGATAAACCCATAAACAGGTGTATCACCTTTACTAATATAATCTATATACTTATATGTTTTTGGTTTAATGAGTCTGAGCTGCTGTAACGCACTATCGTCGTTTATGTCCACAATATCTTTTTTTATTCTTCTATCAGAAGAATTTACAGTTCCCGAACTTGTACCTATATATCCTTTACTTATAATATCATCTGTAGCCCATATAGACATGTTACCGTAATAAGCTCCATAAGAGCTCTGGATATTATTCCACCCACTTACAAAGAAACTCCCTGTTGTCGAATTATGCGAACCAGCGCCACCGACGATATGTAATTTTGTATAGGGATTACTCGTACCAATTCCCATTTTACCATTTGTCGCAATCGTCCCATTGTTTCCCCATAGACTTTTACCGTTATATATTCGTAACCATGTCGAGTCAGTCATGTACCACCCACCACCGTGTTGCGTCCAATAAATACCACCACTACCCTGTACACGAAACCAATTCTGTGCATAATTCTCTTTAGCGTAAAAATCCTGGCTTGTACTACCATTTACACTTGCATAACTACCCGACGCTTGCTTACCCGCGAGACCATTAGTCAATGCTGTTTGGGTCGCGTAAGTGGAGCTAATATCAGTTCCATTCTCACTAAATACAGTCGCTTCAACGGTTCCATGAACCTTAAGTCTATCGGTACCCGATGCCGCTCCACCTATCCCCACATTCCCCGTAGACCTATAAATATCCGATCCACTTAATTCGAAATAGTTGGTTCCATTGGTTCCATTGGTTCCATTGGTACCAGCTTGCCCAGTAGGACCTTCGGGAATATTGAAATTGAATACAGCATTTTCAGATGTCCCGGAATTGGTAACACTCACACCACTCGCGTTCGTCACCGTGTTTACCGTTCCGACGGATAACGTTCCCGAAGGTCCTTGAATTCCTTGAATTCCTTGAATTCCTTGTATACCCTGAATTCCCTGAATTCCCTGGTCACCTTTTGGGATCGTAAAATCAAAGACAGCGGCTGAGGTCGTACCAGAATTGGTTACAGAGGCATCCGTTCCCGCGAGACCAGTCGTCGTCGTTCCGACGGCTATCGTCGCAGCAGCTCCCGGAGGACCAGATGGTACATTCTCTAATAAAGAGCCATCTCCTTCAAATGATTCCGCTTTTATATGTCCAGCTGTTGCGTTTATTTCGATTTGTGATCCCACACGTAAATCCGTGTTTACGTAGGCGTTACTGTTTACGTGTAAACCCGCGTCAGGGTTTGTGGTGATGAGTCCTACACGATTATTATTGGTATCGACAAATAGGTGGGAAGAGCCTACCAGTAAATTACTGGGGATATCCACCTTTCCTGTGAGGACGTGGTGATTCGTATCGGTCATCTATAATTAGCAAACATCTTTTACATCCGGGTCACGTATGTAAAAGGTGTGGGTCTCCTCCGGCCGGGTTTGAACCGACGACCTACAGGTTAACAGCCTGTCGCTCTACCAGCTGAGCTACAGAGGAATTGGTCCTCTCTACTAGAATCGAACTAGTGACCATTGGAACTACAGTCCACAGCTCTACCAACTGAGCTAAGAGAGGGTAAAGGGTCATCACATATGCTTGTTCTGGGAGCCCGTTAAGGTGAACAGTCTTATGAGTCTCCCACATATGATCCGATGTGATTACTGGGTACGAAGTGTGGGGTATCCTAAAAAGGCACTCGCCAGCCAGGTAATCACGGTTATTCGAGCTTTGAGTTAGAGTTGGCCTTTGTCGATGCCCTTAGTTCAAAATTAGACCCCAAAAGTCTTGGACACCGACCCCTCTCTCCACCCGAATAAGCTCCCACCAGGACTCGAACCTGGGGTAGGGGATTCAAAGTCCCCTGTGTTGACCAACTACACTATAGGAGCGGGGATATCATTTACTTGATTTAATTCTTTAAGCTCGAATATCCATTTGAAGTAGTACATGAGTAGCGAGAAAAGAGTCGCCGCGACGTTCGTGATCGTCATCGGGATAATATCGTAATAAAACGAATAAACGAGAGATAGAATACTCGCCGTTAAGTTTAAGTGTAAAAAAGTATAGTTAATAGCTTTCGCATCTTTATATTTATACACGTGATTGATCTCGGGTATAAACATGATAACTATGAGGACAGATCCTAGTAGGCCACATACGTCGACGATATTCATACTTACGTATAAGGGTCTCCGTGTTTTTAAGTGGGTCGTTCGAGTGTTTCGATACGTCCGATTAAGTTTACGAGAAGTGTGTTAAAGTGCGTCTGACGATTTTCGAGGATGGTCACCTTACTTTTGAGACGGTTATTCTCTGCTCGTAATTCGCGGGTGAGATCTTTATTCTCGGTCGTTCCCGAAGGCATCGCCGGTTGTTCCGGCCAAACGGGATTTTCCGGATCTTCTGTGAGTGAAGGGAGGTCGCGTAAGGCTTTGCGGTACGTGAGCCATTGTTGGTACGAGTCATCATCGATCGAATAATCTTCAGAGAAAACCCAATCCACGTCGGCGAGGCGCTTATTGCGCTCTTGGCGGAGTTCCTTCGTGAATCTTATTCCTGAGACCACTTTCCAATGTTCCTCCATTTCTGAAGTTGTCGGTAACGTTACGTCATCCGAATCCCAAACTATATTATCAATCGTACACTCACCATCGAAGTAAAAAGTATTATTAGGTCTGAGTTGACTGATACACTGAAGAACTTCTTGAGGTGTCATCTATAATATATGAACGAAATTATTACCACGCCGCACCCGAAATGGCATATATTAAATGTATACTTCCGTGTATAACGACGACACTATCTGTGTAACCGGGACCATATGTTTGTATTGTGATTATATCACCTGCATCCATTTTACAAATTTTAGAGAATGAGTATGACTGTTCTTCGTTGCTCGAAGAACGGAAATCAAATACTTCTGCATAGGTGAATGGCCAACTAGACTGAATAGCTCCACCACTTTGTGTCATTGTACCTAAATATCCGGACGTAGCCCTGGTAGCCATGGTACAGCTCGTCGAAAAGTGATACAAACCGGTAACCGGTGCAGTGAACCGACCTCTATTACCGGACATATTTTGTCCCTCCCCCGCTCCACTCCCATTTGCTATAGAAGTTACACAATTAGATTCATTTACCATTATCTGAACAACGGATGGATCTGCACCGGTCATGGTCCAGTGTCCGGCTATAATTTTGGGCATCACTACACCGTCTAGCTTTAAATTTCCTCGTACATCCAACTGCGCTTCAGGGACTTTCCCGATCCCGACGGCCGTGTCGCTGATGACCATGGACCGCCCGGTTCGGCCGAGCCGGTACAACTTTTGGACCTCCGAGGGTTCGAGGGCGACGTTATAGAGTTTGAAGTTGGAGATACAACCTACCATCTGATGTAAACCAGACGTAGCAGTATAATCTAACGCACCTAATGTTACTCGTGAAGATCCGAGTGATAAAGTACCATTTGCGGCACCCCCAGACACAGCTGAAGATACTTGTTCCACACCGTTTATATAACATCTACGTCCACCGATCGTCGAATTTCCATTATACGTAACAACAAGATGATACCATTGATTGGGACCTATAGCAGATGATCCGGTATTCGGGTCGGTAAAAGTCACTTGATTACTACTAAAATCAACATGTAATACATCACCAGAAACATAAACCCAAAATGCGGTATTAGTACCGTATCCAGCGGTAATAGTATAAAGTGTTTCCAAACCTGAACCTGTATATTTAAACCAATGAGATTGGGATATAGTGGGGTTTCCCGACACGATTCCATTCCCAGTTTGTATATAGTCACCCCCATCAAATTTAAACGCCTTATCCGCTGGGGAATAGGAGGCACCGTTCACGAACCTCCCGTGATTCCCCTTCCCCGAGATATCTGTGGGTGAGGAATTGACGGTGGTATCGAAATCCAGCACCAACTTCTCCGGCCTAGGGGTTTCTGTATCCACGTCGTACCGCGAAATGCGGGGAACATCGAGGGACCTTCCTAGAGTCAGCGAACCCTTATCGAGGGTCGTGGGGCCGGGGGTGCCGAAATAGCGGAGTTCTTTAATTCGTAGACGGTCTAAAGTTGAACCTTCTTTAATACGTGTGACAATTATCGTGTATATTTTATAGTGTCCCGTGTGTGCTACTGTATAATACTGGGGGTTGGCATCATATGTTCCACCTATATACGTGTGAATGTGCGTCCAATTAGTATCATCATTACTCGCCCATATTTGCCAATCTTGTGGCCAATAATCATCTGAGGCGGGTGTCATAAAATAGCTCTTCACGTTTATTTTATATGGCATTTCAAGTTGAAGCCAGTGTCCATACGGGGTTCCCGAAGAAGCACTTAATTGATAGTTATTATCCTCGAAATAACCCGTAGTTTTGTTATATCCCACACTTTCACCGCTACCGGGGCCGTATATAAGAAACGCACCCGATGTGTAGTTGAGGTTCCCATTCCCCCCATCGTAATCAAAAGCGTTATAAGGTTGGTGTCCATCGTAATCAACATCTTGTCGACTACGCAAAGATGCCGATGCCTTGAACTCACCATGACCCTCGATGTATGATATATTCTTCGCTGTGTCATTCGCCGCCCCGTCGGAACCACTTGGGTGCGTCATCCCCCTAGGAGGATACGCTTGAATCCGCTCATCTCCCGCGAGTTCCAATTGGCCCGATGGTTCGGCGACCCCCACGCCCAAGTGTCCCTTGTACAGGGTCACTTGGGACTTGGACCCCAAGAAATAGTCTTTTTGGTAATCGTAGAGTTCCTTCACCTGGTCGGCGTTCAGGGCCTTGGAGTAGAGACGGAAGTTCGCGATGGAGCCATCGAAGTGTAGGTTTGGGTGGACCCCCGCGGGCGTGGGCGCGGTGGGATCGTCACCTATAAAAAGGGAACCCAATATAAGGTAGGGATTTGATGGTATCGTCGCGAGTCCCATCGCCGATGTGGAACTATCTAAAACACCGTTTATGTACATATTACTACGAGTTCCGTCTGAATCAAACGTGTTGGTATAATGAAACCAATTATTCTGTATATGTTTTGTACCCGTCGACGATAAATTATTCGTCTGTAGGAATACAAAGCTAGTTAGTACACCATTGGTTAAATCCAGACCGAAAGATTCTCCGGCAATACCGTGACCAAATTGATATATCACTTGTTGTCTCGTTGAATAATTTGGAATTTTTATCCACAATGAGATAGAGTATTTTCCAGTATCCGTAAAATTAGACAGGGGTGATGTTAATATGTAATCTCCAGTCCCATCAAACGTGAACGCTTTATAGGTGGAATCAAAACCAACACCCCCAGTTTGTGAACCATGTAAATTATTTCCACTCTTATCCAAAACTTCGTTCGCTTGGTCAAAATCTGTATCTGCCGTATAGTCTTGCCCATCATAGTAGACCTCCAACTGGGTCCCCGTGGTCGCCGGCACGTTGTACACGGACTTTAGGGTGGTGTCTAGGGAGCCACTGCCTTCTTCGTGGCCGTAGTATTCGAGTTCGGCTAAACCTATCCCATCCACACTTGCAACACCTTGACTGCGTTTCCGTCCGACAAAGGCAAAAAACTTGTAAAATATTTGCGAGTTGACGTTAAATTGTCCCGGAGTATCTCCTTGACGCACGTCTATATCATCATACCTGTAAATTTCAGTCCATGAATCACTGGATGTTTTTTTCGCATACAAAGTGGCACTTACGGGATGGTGATTTTGGAAATTAAATTGTCTCCATAACTTGAATGAATCGAGCTTGATCGGTTTAGGCAACTCTAGTCCTATCCATTCACCATAATCCGTGTTAGTATCTAGTCGTGGTGCAATATCTGAACCAGATAACACGGCTGACCCATCTGATGTATTATAATGACTTAAACTACCAGGGTACCAAATATCAGTCCCCGCCGCTGGTGCACCTTTGATTTCGTTGAATGCCTTGTACGCAAAATACGAATTTACAGTATCTTCATTTGATTGCGTTACGACATACCCACCCTGTGAAGCCGAAGTCAAAGCCACCTCCGGGTACTTCCGCAGGGGTCGGTCGTGGGGACCCGTGTATTCGGCGACCACGTTGGAATCCGATCGAATCGTGGTGACGTTTAGGTTCCCTGCAACCGTTAAATTATTCGATGCGAGAATATTATTGGACACGATGAGATCATCAGATACGTTGAGAGTCCTAACATTCGCTTCACCCCGAACATCAAGAACGAGGGTTTCTTTTCGTTCATACGAATAAGCCGCTTCATTTCCCGAAGCGCCTATGAGTGCGTATATTCCATCACCCGAAATAGAAACAGATCGACCAAATACGTGTCCAGACGCAGTATCACTCGCCGTTTCTATACCGAGTTCAGTCCATACAGATCCCGCATTTTTAAAGGTATACGCCTTTTCACTTCCAGGTGCGCCCACGATTCCGTAGGACCCATCGGAACTTAAGGAAACCGCACTTCCAAAGGCATCTCCGGATGCGGCGTCAGATGCGGTTATGATAGCATTTTGCGACCATCCCGATCCGGCACGTTCGTACGAATAGGCTTTACCGTTTCCTCCCGTCGCACCTATGAGTGCGCGTGAACCATCGGTAGAAAGAGCGACAGAGTAGCCGAACGAATCACTTTCTGTTATTTTCGCTTGTTGACTCCAAAGATACGCACCGGTACGTTTGAACACGTACGCGGTATGCTGCGCGTGTGCGCCCAATAAAGCGTAAAGACCATCTCCAGAAATAGCGACAGAAAACCCTAAACTGAACCCTGTGAGTGCTATTTTCACACCCGCATCCCATGTGGTTGTTCCAGTTCGCCTAAATATCCACGCGGCGCTTTGCCCTGTCGCACCTACGATCGCATAGGATCCATCATCAGATATAGATACGGATGCACCGTACCCCGTAGTCACAGATATACCCGCGGCTGTTAGTGTCGTTCCAGAATCCCACGTGGACCCGGAAGACCTATAAAAAACAGACGCAGACCCATTCGCGCCTACTACCGCATACGTTCCATGACTGGAAATATCGACCGCGTACCCAGCAGTCGAAGAAAAGGTATGTTCTTGTGTCCACGTACTTCCTGAACGTGTGAACGTATACGTTTCATTTTCACCATGCGCACCTACGATCGCATAGAGTCCGTTAGTACTCATGGCGAGTGTATTCGCAAAATAGTTCCCGGAAGAAGATACGGTCGAAGTAAATTTTTGTTTTTGATCATAATCGGCATTCGAGCCGTTATAAATAGTCGCAACGTTCGCGACGTCTAAGGATCCTTTGACTTCAACATTAGATGTTGCGACAAATGCCTTTGCCCCATTTTTAAATTCGAGTGTATTTGTGGTGACGTTACCAGTATTCGTGACCGTATGAAGTCCAGAGACACCAGAAAATGATACACCTGATATATTTAATCCCTGAGCATATACGTTTCCTGATGTCACACGAAGGTGTGCGTCGTCTATATTCAGAAACGCGTTAGGAGTCGAGGCAGACATCTATTATGAAGGGAGGTTTTTTTAAACTGGGAAAAGTCCGGAGGACTTTGTTTGATACGGGATTCGCTCACTATGCGATAGCACGTATTGTTAAATGGGGTTTCATGATGCTATCACTACTTGCACCGTCCGTCCATTCGTTAATGTGTAATTGGCACCTATACCCTAACCCGTTTTCTCCTCCAGTATGATTATAATTCATAAACGTGCATTCCAGTTCTTTAGGGTTGGTCCACGATGTAAATTTTCCGTTGCTCGCGTCATTTGATGCGGTGTTACAATCTATCGTATATTCGACCGATGTAGGGAAACATGCATGGTTGTGGCCCGAGCCGTCGGAATAATTTCCAGAGATAGTGCATCTTGAGGGTAACACTGCCACGTTGTCGATTTGCATTCGAAAATGCGATATACCCGAATTTTGAAGGGCGCTCCAGTGGAACAAAAAACGATAATACACCCTTTTTGTACCGGGTGGGGGTGTATAATTTATCGTACTCCCCGTTATTACCTGATGAGTTAAAGTACCAGTTAGAGTACTAGTTATATTTGCCATCGTATACGAACCAGACTGAACCGCAACGGTCGAACCGTCGCAAATTGAATTTAATTCCTCTATGACTTCACCAGGGTTATACGCTCTCGTAACCTGGCCAGTCACGATCAAATTAGAAGAAACGGTCAGATCCTTCCCCACACTCACATTCCCACTGGCCACAAGACTCGTCGTAGGATTCGTAAACTCTACTGTATGTGTGGTCACGTTCCCCATATCCGTCACGGCTTGTAAGTTATGACGGGCCGCCACG
>MEHZ011451826.1_pt1 | contig 25995 bp, 21 predicted proteins | sample 897221 | NCBI WGS metagenome assembly MEHZ01 (sample SAMN05514161, study PRJNA337945) | marine metagenome | isolation source: marine surface water | place: Arctic Ocean | collected 2007-12-13
GTCGGCCGTAAGACCTAAGACTGTTGTGTGGCTGCGGGCTGCAAGATAGGGTGCGGCATCTTATATAAGACCAGCGAGCTCACGAAATATAAATTTACGTCGGCACGTAGGAAGCCAGACGGATCAGGGAATGGAACGGATAATATGAAACAGGTCAATGTCGGAATTATTGGACCGGGCTGGTGTGGCGGTATTCGTGCCAACGCATGCGCAATCAACCCGCTGGTCGATGAGTTGCATCTGGCCGAGATCGACGCCGAGCGGCTTGCGGTTATCGCCGGTGAGACCAACCCGAATTCGACGACCGACGATTATCACAAGATGCTCGCCAATGATTCGATCGATGCGGTCTTCATTTCCGCGACACCGGAATCGACCCATTATCCGATGATCCGCGATTCCCTCCTGGCCGGAAAGCACGTCTTTGTTGAAAAGCCGATCTCCTCGACCATGGAAGAGGCCGATGAGGTCATTGGCATTGCCGAGAAGAAGAATTTGAAATTCTCGGTTGGCTATTCCCAACGTTTCAAGCCGAAATTCGCCTTCGTCCACAAGGCTTTGAAAGAAGGCACGATCGGCGAGCCGGTAACCTGCTTGGTCAGCCGCAACGTGACCCGCGAGTTGGGTGACAAGATCACCGGGCGGACAAAGATGTCCCCGGCCGCCATGGAAGCGACCCACGATCTCGATTTCCTGCTCTGGTGCCTGCGGCCGCGCAAGCCGATCCGGGTCTATTCCCAACAATCCGGCAAGCTGTACATGAAGGACAGTGACACCCCTGACCATCAGTGGATCATGGTGACCATGGATGACGGCACGACGATCACCGTCGGCGCGGGTTGGATCCTGCCCCTGGGTTACAAGAACTACTCCCAGTGCTGGATCGAGGTTATCGGCACAGACGGTGCGTTGACCATCGATGACACCCACAAAGAAGTGCAGTTCAACACGGTGAAGGATGGCATCCAGTACCCGATGTCGACCATGCCCGGCGAGCCTGTCGATCACGTCTTTGCCGGACCGATGAAGGCCGAGACCGACTATTTCATCGAGTCCATCGTTTACGACCGCCCGGTGATGGTGAAGCCGTCAGAAGCGCGTGAAGTCATGGATGTGTACACGGCAGCCGATCTTTCGGCCGAGCGGGGCGAGCCGGTAATGCTGCCGCGTAACGACACGTCTGGGCCGATGTCTGCCGAATAGGGAACGTTCATGGTGATTGCGCGATGAGCTACAGCGGCACGTTGGAACTTAGCCCGGGCCGGGTGTATGCCCTGCAGAATACGTTCGAGCTGAACGGGCGCATCAGCGCCTATCCCGATAGTGCGCGCGGTTATTCGGTCGCCAATTGTTATCTCCTGAAAGGCGGCGATCGCGCGTTGCTGCTGGACACTGGTTATTCGGTGCATGAGCGACAGATTCTCGGTCAGCTCGGTGATCTGATTGGACCTGAGACGGCACTGTCCGTGATGCCGTTGCGGATCAATGAGTTCATGTCGGTGACCAACGCGGTGGCGATTGCCAAACGCTTTAACGTGGTCGAGTGCTTTTCCCCGGTGCCTAAGATTGAGGAATGGATCGAGTTTGAAGCCCAGCGGGGCGACGAGCGAAACCCGGTCCTCAAAACCACAATTATCGGAAGCCTCAGCGGTAAAGGGGGCCCGCGGGTAGAGCTGGGCCCCGATCGTATCGTCGACGTGATGAACGCCCCGATCCGGTTGATCAACACCATGTGGATCTACGATGAAGCGTCGAAAACGCTGTTTTCTTCGGACATGTTCAGCCACCTCTGGAGTGACCGGGAGGACGGCCCCTGGCTGCTCGGCGACAACGAAGCGGACGATGTTACAGATTTTCCTTTCATCCGTTCCTTCCTGCTGAACACACGCTACTGGTGGATCGAAGGGGCTAATATGTCGCCTATCCGCAAGGCGGTGGCTGAGGTGTATGACCGTTTCGACATCGAAACCATTGCGCCGGGCTACGGCACTGTCATCAGTGGACGGGCGCATGTCGACAAGCAGTTCGTGGTGCTCGACGACGTCCTTGATCAACTCGACCGAACGAAGATTGCCCCGGCCTATGTGCCGCGCGGGCTCGAGCGATAGGAGGGTGTGATGATGAAAACCCATCCGCTTCCACGAGAAATTGCGCCCGGTGTGTTCTGGCTGGGCGACTGCCTGGAGCAGGAATATGAGGGCCGGCCTTATCATTCCTACAACGCGGCATTTCTGATTTGCGGCTCTGAGGCCTCGATGATGATCGAGACCGGGCATCCGAAGGATTTCCCGGAAATCGAACGTCAGATGATCGAGTTGCTGACCGCCGATCGTGCGCCGCTCAAATATCTGTTCATCACCCATCAGGAGACACCCCATTCGGGCGGGCTGGGTCGGGTGTTCGAGAACTGGCCGGATATCACCGTGCATGGTGATATCGCCGATTATCACCTGGCATTCCCCAAGCATGCAGACCGCCTTGTCCCCATGGAAGTTGGCGACGAGATCGATCTCGGAGACCGCGTGTTCGTCGCGGTCGAGCCGGTGATCCGCGATTTGCGGACGTCTCTTTGGGGCTTTGAGACGGGCGCGAAATGCCTGTTCCCGGGCGATGGGTTTGCTTACAGCCACTATCACTTTGACGGGCATTGCGGATTGCTCGCCGAGGAAGCGACGTCCCTTGATCTCAAGGATGTGCTGGCGGTGTTTGCCGAGCGCGCCCTGTTCTGGACGACCACGACCGACATGAACATCTATGTCGACAAGCTCGAAGCGCTGATGGAAGAGCTCGGCGTCGAGGTCATTGCACCAACCCACGGGCTGCCGATCACTGACATCGCACTGACCATGCCAAAGGTTCGCGATGGGCTGATCGCAGATGGCGACCCGGAAATGACCCTGGGCGCGGCTCCGGCGGAATCGAATTAGAAAGCAGGGGTCGTCTGGCTTCCCGTTGTTTTTGTTAGGGTGTAATCGAACTTGCAAGGGAGAGACTGATGGGCAATGGAATTTGGGCCACCTGGTATGATTTGCCAGAAGATGGTCGTGACGAGTATTTCGACTGGCTGCACAGCGACTACCTGCCGTCGGTTCAGGCCAGGCCGGGCATTGCCTGGGTGGCGCATTATGAAAGTCAGGGCGGCGGCGCTGACATGCAGAAGGTTCGCGATACCTTTCCCAAATCAGAGGGCATGGAAGGGGTCGGCACCGGGACGCAGTTTCTCATGCTCGCCGGAGCTGCCGAGCCCTGGACATTGCTCGCGCCGAGCGTGATCGTAGAGCAGGACGCATTGCAGGGCACGGCGCGCAAGATGCTGGATCTGCGTGAAGGTGTGCGACCCTGCTTGTTCTCGACCTTTGCGCATATCGACGGGCCGGAGATGGATCAGCGGCCGGCGGGGACGACCCCGGGGCCGGCGATCCAGATGGGCAGTTTTCGGACCAAAACCCTGGCGGACGAGTTCGATGTTGGCCAGTGGTACGCACAGTACCGGCTTCCCGCCATGGCCCGGATGGTTGGTTGTATCTCGGCCCGGGTGATGCTGTCGGTAGCTGGCTGGGCGAAGTATTCCGTGATGTACGAGTTCTCCTCGCTGCAGGCCCGGCTGGAGAATTTTGAGGAACCCCATGAAGCGCTGGCCCTCGACGAAGAGGAATGGACCGGCCGGGTGATCCGCTACACCATGCACACACCGGGGTCGCCCACGGTCGGCCAGCGCATCTGGCCGCCTGTGGAGTGAGCACACATGGCTGGGTTCGACATTAAATTTAGTGGCTATCAGGGCCCCCGCTCAATCCACAATCGCGCCGTGCAGGTATTCGGTGAGTCTCTGTCTGGTAGCCTTGGTGACCGTGTGGGGTTTGAGCATGTGCTCAACATCACCGAGCAAGGTCGCAAGGCGGCTGATTTGCTGACCATGGTGGCCTCGGGGGAAACAAGCCTGTGTTATTTCTCATCGAGCTATCTGGCCGACAAGGTGCCCGAGATCGCTTTGTTCGATCTGCCGTTTCTCATCCGGGACCGGGCACAGGCCTATTCGATGCTGGACGGTCTGCTCGGCCAGCTGGTGGTCGATAAGATGGCCGAGGCCGCCGAATTCCGGATCGTTGCGTGGTGGGATAATGGCTTCCGTCATTTCTCCAATGGTGTCCGACCGATCCGCACGCCGGCGGATTGCGAAGGCCTGAAAATCCGAACCCTGTTCAGCGAACTGCAGCAGCAAAGCTTTGCGGCGATGGGGTTTAATCCGGTCCCCCTCGATGTTGCTGAATTGCCTGGCGCGTGTGCGGACGGCACCGTCGATGCGCAGGAAAACCCGCTGACCAACACGTTTAATTTCGGCATCAATGCGCATCACCGCTGGATCACCATGAGCGGCCATTTCTTTGGACCGTGTGTGGTGCTCGCCCACAAGAAGACCTGGGATGCTTGGCCCGTAGATGTGCGTCAGGCGGTGCAGGAGGCGCTCGCGGTTGCGACCCCGGCGCAACGTGGCTTTGCGGCCGCAGAGGACGACGAGATCCGGTCTCGACTGGACCCAACTCAGAACGAGCTGATCGAGCTTACCGAGGATGAACGCGGGGCTTTTGTGGCTGCGGTCGCCCCGTTGGTTGAAAAGACCATGGGCCAGTTCCACGATGAATTATTCGAGTATCTGCCAACTTCATGAGGCGAGATGGGGCTGCTTAAGTGCCGCCATTCATTCAGAAAAACGGGAGACCCTGGGCGCAGACGCACCGGGGTTTCTTTTTACTCTTAAATATTATTAGAATTATTCTAAATATAAGAAATAGCTTATCTTATTGAAATATATGACGTATTATAAAACATATTCGGGAAATTGTGACAGTGAGCGAACGTAAAACCATGACCACATCGGCGTTTATAACTCGAGCGCCTACCCGTCCTCGCGGATGTCGTCGAAGACCTTGTAGAGCAGGCTGTAATCGTCTTCAGCCATGCCGCGATCAATCGCCTTGTTGAGGAAAACGCTGGTCTCTTTGGCATAGCGTGGGTCCATGCCCATGCCTTCGGCCATGCGCACGACCATGCCCAGATCCTTGTTCAGATTGTAGACCCGCGAGCGCGCATCCCATGTTTCCGACAGGATATGGCGGGGGAAACGCGCTTCGCTGGAATAGGAACGCGCGTTGGATTTGTTGAAGACCGCGATCATGTCCGACAGCTTTAGCCCCGCGCGTTCAGCCATCCGGCCGGCTTCGCAGGTGGTCAGGAAAATCGAGTGGGTGACCATGTTGTGGATCAGCTTCATCGCGTGGCCGGCGCCAACCTCACCAAGGAAGTACATATTGTCGGCGATCGTTCCGAGCCGGGCCCGGCAGGCCTCAAAAACCGCCTCGTCGCCGCCGATCATCAGGGTCAGGGTGCCGGCATCCGCACCGGTGGCCCCGCCGCTCATGGCCGCGTCGAGATAGGCGATACCTGCTTCGGAGGCCCGCGCGGCGAGCTTCTTGGTGTCCTCGGGGAATGAGGTTGTCAGATCATAGACGACGGTGCCGGGGGCGGCCTGGGCGAGCACGCCGTCCGGGCCTTCGAAGGAGGCTTCGATTTCCGGCGTGGCAGGAACCACATAGACCATCATTGCACCAGCGGCCGCTATCGCGCCGGGCGTCGCCACCACGATGTTGTCGTGTGTGGCGAGCGCGGTGCGGGCGTCCTCACTGATATCCCAGACGGCTGTGGTGTGGCCGGCTGCGGCGAAATTCTTGGCGATTCCGGCGCCCATATTGCCGAGGCCGATGACCCCAATTTCGGGTTGTGACATGTTTTTTCTCCGTGAACGCCGCCGGGTGTTATCCCCGTTCGGCAAAATAAGTGTAGTCGGTGGTGTCGCAGTGGCTTACCCGCCACTCCACGGGCCGGCCATCGATTGTGACGGCGACCCGGTCGATTTCGAGCAGGGGGGCGTTCGGCATAATCCCCAGCAATTGTGCCTCCAGAGGATCGGCGGCGATGGCGCTGACGGTTTCTGAAGCTTTCGCAATAGTGATGCCGAATTCGCCCTGATAAAAACGATAAAGGTTTTCCGGTAGTTTTAAGTCACCTCCGAGATTCGGGAACAGCTCCTGCGGCAAGGTCAGGCGCTCAACGATCACCGGGCGTTCCTGCAACGTGCGGACGCGATGCATGACGACAACGCCGGCGCCGGGTCGAAGGTCGAGACGATTTCGCTCCTGCTCGGTTGCCGCGCGTTGTTCGCAAGCCAGGGTGCGACTGGACGGCATCGTCTGTTCGCCGTCCCGGCTGCGGAGGTTGAAATAGAGAAACAGGGCCCGCCGCTCGGTGTGTTCGGAGACGAATGTGCCACGACCCTGACGTCGCTCGAGCAGATTCTCCGCGACCATGTCATTGAGTGCCTTGCGCACGGTGCCCTGGCTCACCGAGAGCTCGGCCGCCAGCTCAAATTCGCTGGGCAGAATCTCGCCAGGCTTCCAGTAATTTTTGATGAGTCGCTTGCGAATGATCTCTTCGACCTGGGCATAGAGCGGTTTTCCCGGCGCACGTTTCAGCGGCGCAGGTTTTGGCGATTTACGTTTCGCGGTTTTGGGTTTTGACGCCATGAACCGTCCTGTTTTCCCGTCAGATGACTTCGCGCGTGCCCGAGGCGAAACCGACCTTCACGGTTACCGTGCCTTCGTTCACGATCCAGGGGCGCACCCGACAGCTTCGCGCGCCGGACGCGTGCATCGGATCGGCCGCCGCGATGACCTGGGCCTGTTCGAGGGAATCGGCCCGGATCACGACCATGCCTTCTCCCGACCAGCTGTCACCACTGTCATCGGCGACGGGCCCTGCGGCAAACATCACGCCGGTATCTTCGAGCATCCGCTGATAGGCGAGATGTTCCTTGATGTTGGCCTGGATCGGCGCCAGTCCGTCGGTGGGGCTGGTGTGGACGACGTAGAGCACCTTGCCGAGAAAGCCGTTGGTTTGCGCGCGCTCGAGCATGTGTTGCCAGGGGAGTGAGTCGGACCAGGTGGGGTTGTCTGACATAGCCGGGTTCCTTTTCTATTCGTAGAAGGCGTCGAGGTTGACCGGCATATCCAGCCGTTCGTTCTTTTTGGAGGCCAGATCCATTGCCATGGTCATGAGCAGGTTGCGGTGACCATCGGCAGCGGTGGCGTGGGGGGTTTCCATGTCCATATAAAGACGCTGGTACCAGGATACTGTTTCTTCGCGCATCGGGCCCCAGAGCTGGCCGTTATAGATGTCACCGGGCGGATAGCTGGTCATGAAATCGACATGGCGCTGATATTCCGGCGTAAACCCGTCCGGTGCATAACCCGCGCCCTGGGGTATTTCGCTGGCGATGACCAGGTCGCGATGGGTGTCTTCAATGTCGATCACGCCTCTGTCGCCGATGATGCCGATCTCAAGGCCATAGACCGCGCCCGGCCAGACAACCGGTGCAGCCCAGGAGATGTTCATCGAGAACATCGCCCCGTCATCCATGGTGAAGATGCCGAAGGTTGAATCCTTGGTGCCATATTGGGACAGCGCCTTGTCGTTGGATTGAGCGTAGACCGAGACCGGGGTCTTGCCCTCCATCAGCCACATGCACATATCGAGCGCGTGGGTGCCTGAGACGACCATCGGGGTCAGGTTCTGGCGCTGGTTGGTGCGCTGGACCGTGGCAATCGGGACCATCCGGTTCATGAGCGCGCGGGTGACAACCCCGGTGACCTCACCAATCTGGCCGGTCATCAGGCGCTCCTTGACGGTCAGGAAGCGGCGGCGGAAACGCTGGGTATAACCAATGACGGCATCGGTGCCGTTGGCCTCGATCGCGTCGAGAACCCTGCGGGATTCGCGGGCATCTGTCGCCAGCGGTTTCTCGATGAACAGGGCGTGGCCGGCATTCGCTGCGGCGATGGTGGGGGCGCCGTGATGGTTCTCGTCGGTGGCAATGATCACCGCATCGACTTCCGGGCGGGCAATCAGTTCCTCAAAATCCGAGGTCTTGAAATCCGCATCCACATCGTCGGAGAGCCGATCGAGAAGGTCTTCCTTGATATCGCACAGGCCGATCCAGCCGATGCCGGGATAGTCCCGGGCGAACTCGGCGCGGATGCGCCCGATAGTACCGCAGCCGATCACGGCCAGCCCGAGGGTCTTTCTGTCCTTACGCATTTACCTGTCACTCCCTGGAAGGCATTTTGAGTTCACCTTTACGGGCAACTGTGATGCTCAGGTGATTGCTTCAAGTATATCATGTTGTGTGCCTTATGCTCTGTTCCGGTGCGGCAAAACTGAACCGCAATTGGGGACGGATTATGGAAAAAAGGGCAGTGACCTGGGCGCCTTCAATCCACATTGCGCTGTTTGAAGCTTGGCGCTTGCGAAGGTTGGCCTTGGCGTTGCGGCAGCGCGACGCGGTATACTCGGGCAAGACCTCTGAGCGAAATTCAAGACATGACCGACCCGACGAATTCTGAACCAACACCCGACGGCCCGAAGTCTTCGCTGGGCGGGCGTGTCCTCGTGGTGACGGGCTTGTCGGGCGCGGGCCGATCGGCTGCCCTGAAAGTGCTCGAAGACATGAATTGTGAGGCGGTCGACAATTTGCCGATCCGCCTGATGCCAACGCTGATCCAGCAAGGGCCTGCCGAGGGGCGCGGTCTGGCGATCGGGATTGATGTGCGCACGAGAGACTTTGCGGCGGATGCCTTTGCCCAGCAGATCGATGCGTTGCGGGCGACCACATCCAATCGGATTGATCTGGTGTTTCTCGATTGCGCCAATGATGTGATCGCCCGGCGTTATACCGAAACCCGGCGGGTACACCCGATGGCGAGCGATCGTCCTCTGGCTGATGGGATCGCCGCTGAACGACGCCTGCTCTCACCTTTGCGCGATCGCGCCGATGTCGTGGTCGACACCAGCCACACCAATATTCACGAATTCGGACGGCTGCTGCGCGACCGTCTCGTGGGGGAACCGGCGGGCGAAGCCAATGTTCTTGTTACTTCGTTCTCCTATCGCAACGGCGTGCCGCGCGATGCAGATATGGTTTTCGATGTGCGATTCTTGCGCAATCCGCATTACGACCCCGCCCTGAGATCCCTGACCGGGCGTGACCCCGATGTCGGGGCCTTTGTCGCCGGTGATCCGGATTACCAGAATTTCTTCACCCGGTTGACGGACCTGCTGGCGCTGTTGCTGCCGCGTTTCAACGAGGAGGGCAAAAGCTACCTCACCATCGCCATCGGTTGCACGGGCGGGCAGCATCGTTCGGTCTATGTGGCCGAGGAGTTGTGCCGCTGGCTTGCCGAACGTGCGACCCAGGTGGATGTGCGCCACCGCGAATTTCCGTTCGACCCGGCCGAAGAGAGCCGCGACACCTGATCAGTTTGGTCGTGGTCGAAGACGGTTTAGGCGCGGCATGAAGCGGCGCCCGCTCGGGTGAGCGGACGCCGTGGTCATTTAGGTTTGTTTTTCGTAATCAGAAAGTAAACTGGTTGCTGATCAGGAAGACGGTACCGTCATTGTTCACGGGCGCTGCGGTGGCGTTGATGTTGTCCGCGGAGAGCACGTGCAAGGCTGCCGCGAGATCCCATCCGGGAGCGACCGTATAGGCGGCATCCAGTGAGATCAGCGTCACGTCGGTATCAGAGATGCCGGTTGTGTTGCTCTTGGTGCTTTCGAACCAGTTGAGGCTAACGCCCCAGGGACCGCTGTTATAGGAACCGCCCACGGTCCAGTAGGACCCCGCGTCAGCGCCGGCGGCCTGAGCGGCTTGAGTCAGGCTCTGCTCTCCAAAGTCGACATAGCCGGCCCCGAAGCCGAAGCCGCCAAACGTCAAAGTGCCGCCGACCGAGCTGGTTTCAACTTCACCCAGATTGTCCGCGCCTGCGGGGGTCTCGGCTTCGCCGAACTCACCTGTCAGGCTGAGCACAATCATGGCGTCGTCGAATTTACCTTCCCAGTTGGCGGCCAGTCCGATGACGTTTTCGAAATCACCGTCGTTATCAGGGTTAGTCAGACCGCCGGCACCGGCGCGAACGCCCGAATCCGGAGTCAGCGAGGCGCCGGCCTGAAAGCCACCGAGGCGCGGGGTGAAATAGACCACCTTGGTGGCTTCCCCCGTGATCGTGTTGCCGGTGGCGCCGATGCCGGCAGTGCCGACCGTGACGAACTCGGTTGCGTCACCATCCGGGCCGGCGCGCCCCACTAGGATATCGTCACTTTCGGCAAACATACTATCGGTGGCATCGCCCTTGTCACCCATTTCGAGCCGGCCCCAGACCGGGCTGTCGATGTAGGCATAGGCTTCGTCGCCGGCGGTGACGTCGCCGCCGCCGGCGTTGAGCTCGATCACCACGCCATAGAGGATGCCGTTATCCGCGGTGTTCGAGGCTTCAACAACTATCTCGGACTCATTGGCATGGAATCTGTAGCCGCGACCAGCACCCGCGGAAACGTCCTGATCGCTGAAGCCCACGACGTAGCGGAACTCTCCGCCCAATGTGACACTCATCGCGTCTTTGGAACCGACCTGGCCGGCCATGGCCGGCGTTCCGAGAAATGCTGCCGCTACGAGCGCGCTCGTAGCCGAAAATAAGGATTTTTTAGTCATGGAATTATAACCTTCAACAAGTGGGGCCGCGCCATGTCATGCGCGGGAGAAATTTAGATACACATGTCCCTGCATCGAACCGTTGGAGGTTCGGATTTTGGCACTAGTATTTCTTATAATGTTATAACATTACGAATTGTTTGTGTAAACAGCATGACATCCTTTAGCGCGGTTTCGTTGATGGCCATGGTCCCGGAAAGAGAATGCAGGATGCCGACCTTGATCGTATCGGCAGCCTGCGTCACTCCTGAAAACGCAAGCGATCCTGCGAGAACAGATACCGCTGCGGCAGTTTTGATTGCTGACTTCATTCGAAAGTCTCCGTGTGAGCGTTATTGCACTGCAACAGCTAACGCAAGGAGCGTGCCAATCGAGAAAAAATGTCGTAAATCATTGTTATATATAATTATATTGCAATTGGGATGATCGATGTGATGCAATTATCGACATCACCATGGCTATTTTTTAATCGTATATCGTAATATGACTATTTATTGTTCATGTTCAGTATATGAATACCTCAACAGAGAGGCATCCTGGTTGCCAAAGACCGTTCCACAATCGCTGTGCGACTTTTCGAGGAATTTCTGTTGGTATGTGTGACAGTAAAGTATGAGCAACATTAATGGCTTATACATAATTTCCGCAAAGGCAGTGAATTATTGTGCAGCGACGGCTAAAAGTAACTCCGTGGACGCGAGGACGCCGTGACCAGACGTCGGGGCCTACAATAAGGACTAGAACTTGAAGGCGTTGCTGACAAGGAACACTGTGGCGTCATTGTCCACCTCGAGGGTGGTTGCATTAATTTTTTTATGCCCCAATTACCTCACCCAGATGTGAGCGTAATTGCTACGTAGTAACTATTCGAACATGTTCATTTTCTTCGAAGGGCGCTTGTTGACCCCGACACTTTGTTGTAGCAGTTCGGATCGTCTGCTATACGCCGCTTCCGCACTATAAATTTTACTGGAGAATGTCGATGTCATCCGCTGTCGATTCGACCGCCGGGAACGGCGATTATATAATTGCTGATATTTCGCTCGCTGAGTGGGGTCGTAAAGAACTCGATCTTGCAGAGGTCGAGATGCCGGGCCTGATGGCCATCCGTGAGGAATATGGTAACGCCAAACCGCTCAAGGGCGCGCGGATTGCCGGTTCGCTCCACATGACGATTCAGACCGCCGTTCTGATCGAAACCCTGCAGGCACTCGGCGCGGATGTGCGCTGGGCGTCGTGCAATATCTACTCGACCCAGGATCACGCTGCTGCTGCGATCGCGGCGACAGGCACGCCGGTCTTCGCGGTCAAGGGCGAGAACCTCGACGAATACTGGGACTACGCCCATCGGATCTTTGACTGGTCTGATGGCGGTGTGCCGAACATGATCCTCGACGATGGCGGTGATGCCACGATGCTCATTCATCTGGGCAAGCAGGCGGAAACCGATCCTTCCGTCCTCGACAACCCGGAGAACGAAGAGGAAGTGGCGGCCTACGCGTCGATCAAGCAGCGCCTGGCCGAACAGCCCGGTTGGTATTCCAAGGTCGCCGAAAGCCTCAAGGGTGTGACCGAAGAAACCACGACAGGTGTCCATCGTCTTTATGAGATGGCCCAGAAGGGCGCGCTGTTGTTCCCGGCGATCAACGTGAATGATTCCGTGACCAAGTCAAAATTCGACAATCTTTATGGTTGTCGCGAAAGCCTGGTCGACGGCATCCGCCGTGGCACGGACGTCATGATGTCCGGCAAGATCGCGGTCATCGCCGGATATGGTGAAGTTGGCAAGGGATCTGCGGAATCGATGCAGAATGCCGGCTGCCGTGTCCTGGTCACCGAGATCGATCCAATCTGCGCGCTTCAGGCCGCCATGGAGGGCTACGAAGTCGTCACGATGGAAGAAGCTGCGCCGCGCGGTGATATTTTTGTCACCGCAACCGGCAATGTTGATGTCATCACCGTCGAGCATATGCGCGAAATGAAGGACCGGGCCATCGTCTGCAATATTGGGCATTTCGATTCCGAAATTGAGGTCGGCGGGCTCAAAAACTTCAAGTGGCAGAACATCAAGCCGCAGGTCGATGAGATCGAGTTCCCCAATGGCAAGCGCATGATCCTTCTCTCGGAAGGCCGGCTTGTGAATCTGGGCAACGCCACGGGTCATCCGAGCTTTGTCATGAGCATGTCGTTTGCCAATCAGGTGCTTGCGCAGATCGAACTTTGGAACAACACCGGAGATTACGGTCTCGATGTGTATGTTCTGCCCAAACATCTTGATGAGAAGGTTGCGTTGCTGCATCTCGCAAAGGTTGGGGCTTCTCTGTCCAAGCTTTCCGAAAAGCAGTCCAACTACCTGGGTATCCCGGCTTCGGGTCCGTTCAAGAACGACGCTTATCGATACTAGGCGTATTGACCGGGATGTCTCCGGCCAACTGCGTGGTTCAACCGGCGCAGGCAAAGCACTAGAGTTATAGGGAACCGACCGGATCGGCGGCGCGTGGCGTCGCTGTTCCGGTCCTCTTTGATGTGATTGTGCGAAACGGCTTCCGGTGTCGATAGAAACATTGATTCTGATCATTGCAGCGGTGTCTGCCGCCTCGGCGATATTCGGCTTCGCGTTGAGCCGTGGAGCTGAAGGCCGAAAGCTTCGGCTGTCGCGGCACGAACATGACCGCCTCGATGCGATCCTGGCGACGGTGCCCGAGCCGGGTTCGACCCTCGAACGATCCTGCGAATTGATACAGGAAGACGCCACCGAAGCGCTGGGGGCCGCGATTGCCGCCCTGCTTCGGGTCGGCGATGTTCTGACCCTGTCCGGGGACCTTGGTGCAGGGAAGACGACCCTGTCGCGTGGCGTGTTGCGGGCATTGGGGATTTCCGGTCCGGTTCCCAGCCCGACCTTCACCTTGGTTCAGCATTATGAAACCGCTGCCCTTACGGTGGCGCATTTCGATCTTTACCGGTTAACCGACCAGGAGGAAATCCACGAACTCGGATTCGAGGATGCCTACCATGAAGGTGCAGTCATGGTGGAGTGGCCAGAGCTTCTCGGCCCCCTGACGCCGGTCGATCGCCTCGAAGTACATTTGACGGATTCCGGGACAGGCCGGACGGCGCGATTGGTTGGCTGCGGCGACTGGGCATCCCGGCTCGCGCGACTGCAGTGCTGATCCGGGCCGATGATGCTTCCTGATTCCGGCCTCTATTCGATTGCGGCACATCGACCTTTTCTCGAGGATTTGACCGCTGCATTGCTGACCGGATCCGATCATGCGTCCGATCCGCTTGCGTTGTCCCGTATGACCGTTCTGCTGCCGACCCGCCGGGCCTGTCGTGCGATGCAGGATGCGTTTCTTCGACTCTCAGACGGACGCGCGCTGGTTCTGCCCCGCATGATTCCCATTGGGGATGTCGATGAGGACGAGTTGGCGATTGCGGATATGAGCCATGGTCTGGAGAGCGACTCAGACTCGATCCCGCCGGTGATGCCTGATTTGCGACGTCGGCTGCTGCTGGCAAATATGCTGCGTGGGCAGATGGGGATGACGGACCGCGAATTGCCCGTGGACCAGGCGGCAGAGCTGGCCGGCGAGCTCGCGCGTTTACTCGACCAGGTACAGACCGAGCGGCTGGACTTTAGTGCCCTCAACGGATTGGTGCCCGATGACTATGCCGCCCATTGGCAGCAGACACTGGCCTTCCTGCAGGTGCTGACGGAGGCCTGGCCGCAGCGTCTGGAGGCCGATGGGGTGGTGGACCCGGCCCAGCGACGCAATCTGTTGCTGTCGGCGCGCGTAGCGTCGTGGCGGGCGCACCCGCCCGGAAATCCGGTTATTGCAGCGGGTAGCACGGGCAGCATTCCTGCGACAGCGGATTTGCTCGCCACTGTGGCCGACCTCCCAAACGGGTTTGTTGTTTTGCCTGGCCTCGACCGGGTGCTCGATGACCAATCCTGGAACAGCCTCGATCCGACGCATGCGCAATATGGTTTGCACCAGCTTTTAGGCCGGCTCGATCGATCCCGTCAGGACGTCATGGAGTGGCCCTCGCTGGACGGTGTGGACGCTGCGAGCCCGGACCGGACCCGACTTGTATCCGAAGCACTTCGCCCGGCGGCGACGACGGAATCCTGGCGCGACGAACGGGGCATGATCGCCGCGGATTCGTTGCAAGGCGTGACGCGGATCGATGCACGAGAGCCCCACGAGGAAGCCGGAGCCATTGCGATGGTGCTGCGCGAGGTGCTGGAAACGCCCGGGCGAACCGCCGCACTTGTAACCCCGGACCGCACTTTGGCCCGTCGGGTGGCTTCGACGTTGGGTCGATGGGGTGTAGCGATCGATGACAGCGCAGGGATCCCGCTCGCCGAAACACCAGCGGGCACTTTTCTGCGCGGGGTCCTCCAGCTTGTCCATGATGGCGTCTCACCGGTCTCGACCCTGGCTGCGCTCAAGCACCCTCTGGCCGCCGGCGCGCAGGAACCTGTGCAGTTTCGCGCCATGGTCCGTGATCTGGAGCGTCTGGTTCTCCGCGGACCGAGGCCGGCAGCAGGTTTTGCGGGAATGCGAGGAACAGCCGAACATCGCCGGGACAATGCGCGCCCCGATGACGTTGAACGTTACGCTACGGTTTGGCCGGTATTGTTTAGGCTTATCGACGATCTGGAGGCCGCCGCTGACCCGCTGGCCACATTGTTTCAAGGCGGGATGGCGCGACTCCCCGAATTCGTGCGGGCCCATATCGGGTTGGCTGAGGCACTGGCAACGACAGAATCCGAATCTGGCGCAATCCGTTTATGGGCGGGTGACGCCGGTGAGGCGTTGGCGAGCTTTGTCGCCGAACTGGTGGAGTATGGAGACGCGCTCGGCCCGCTGGCACCCGCGCGCTACGCCGCGTTATTTGAAACCCTGCTGGCCGGACGTGTGGTGCGTCCGCGATTTGGCACCCATCCGCGGTTGACGATTTTGGGCCCCCTTGAAGCCCGTTTGCAGCGCCACGATGTGATGATCCTCGCCGGGTTGAACGAAGGCAGTTGGCCTCAGGATGCCAGCGTGGACCCCTGGATGGGGCGTCCGATGCGCGCGGATTTTGGATTGCCGTCCCCGGAGCGCAGGATTGGTTTGAGTGCCCATGATTTCGTCCAGGGATTCTGCGCCGACCAGGTTGTGCTTACCCGATCGGAGCGGGTTGATGGGGCCCCGACCATCCCGTCGCGCTGGCTCACCCGTCTTGACGTAGCGATTGATGCGCTGGGCGTAGAAGGCGCCGAGCAAATGGGGGACCTGGGCGACAAGTATCTCGGGTGGTGGCGTGAACTCGATGGTCCCGTCGTTGGCGCGACCGTCGGGGCAGTCAGTGTGCGGCCTCGCCCGACGCCGCCTGTTGCGGTCCGGCCACGTCGATTATCTGTGACCCAAATCGAAATCTGGATGCGCGATCCCTATTCGATTTACGCGCGCGAAATCCTGAAGCTACAGGCTCTGGCACCAATCGATCAGGCGGTTGATGCGGCGACCTATGGTTCGCTGATTCACAGTATCTTCGATGCCTTTTTGAGGGAATTCCCGGCCGGGCCGTTGCCCCCGGAAGCGTTTTCCCGGCTGCATTCGATTGGCGAAGAGGTGCTCGGTAGTTATCGCAATCTGCCCGCTGTCTGGACTTTCTGGTGGCCACGATTCGGGCGAATCGCCGGATGGTTCTTCGCGACCGAAAGCCGGCGTCGGGAGAAGGTGACAAAGATTCACGCCGAAGTCGAGGGGCGGATCGAGCTGCCGGGCCCGGCAGGCCCGTTCACCCTGACCGCCCGGGCCGACCGGCTCGATGAGCTGCGCGATGGTGGAATCGCGGTGATCGATTTCAAGACCGGTGCACCGCCTAGTAAAAAGGAAGTTGCCGCCGGGTTTGCCCCCCAACTGCCTCTCGAAGCGGCCATGATTCGCCGCAACGGCTTCAAGGGTGTCCCGCCGAATGACATCCACGAGCTCGCCTTCTGGCGCCTGTCCGGGGGCCGCGAGCCGGGCCGGGCCCATGATGCTGCAGATGATCCCGCAGCGGTCGCAGACGAGGCTTATATCGGGCTGAGCGCGCTGGTGGCGAAGTTCGATGACCCCGCGACCCCTTATGAGGCACGCCCCCGTCCGGATAAGGCGCCGACATACTCTGACTATGAACATCTGGCCCGGGTTAAGGAATGGTCGACCGTGGGTGACAGCGACGGGGAGGGGGGATCATGAGCGGGCCGAATTTTGACCCGACCCAGCTCGCGCGGGTGGTCAGCCGTCAGCGCGCCGGGGCGGACGCCATGTCGAACGCCTGGGTGTCGGCGTCTGCAGGAGCCGGAAAAACCCGGGTGCTTCGCGACCGGGTGCTGCGCCTTTTGATGGCGGGTGTACGTCCTGAACGTATTCTTTGCCTCACCTTCACAAAGGCTGCTGCGGCTGAAATGTCCCGGCGCATCAATGATGAACTGGGGGCCTGGACTGTTGCCGAGGACGCGGCATTGCACGCGAAACTCGAGGATCTGTTTGGCGTTCCGCAGACCGATGAAAAGCTGGTGCAGGCCCGACGTCTGTTTGCCCTCGTACTCGATGCGCCCGGGGGCATGAAGATCATGACCATCCATGCGTTCTGCCAGTCGATCCTGCGTCGGTTCCCGCTGGAGGCTGGGGTCGTCCCGCATTTTCAGGTCATGGAAGACCGCGATGCGACAGAAATGCTCGATGATGCCAAAGCGGACCTCCTGGCCGCCGCATCGGACCCAGGCGACCCCCTCCACGATGCCATGGCAGAGGTTGCGGCACGGGTGCACGAGGTGCGCTTCCCAGAGCTTTTGGCGGATATCGCGAGGGCCCGCGCGCTGTTTTCCGAGTTGTTGCGTGTCGATGGGGATGCGGATGGTGTGTCCGCGCGGCTGGGTGTGTTTCTGGGTGTGGCCCCGGGTACCACCGAGGCTGATGTGGTTGCGGCGGCCTGCGAGGACACGAGTTTTGACGGTGACGCCCTGCGGCCTGTCGTGGCCGCCCTGGCGCAGGGTTCGAAATCCGATCAGGTGCGGGGTACGGCGATCGCGGCCTGGCTGGCTTCTGATCCTGAAACGCGAGCGGCAACCTTTGAGGGCTACGCCGATATCTTCCTGACCAAGCCGCCGCGCACGGTGCGCAAGCGCCTGGCCACCAAGGCGGTACTTCAGATTATCCCGGACGCCGATGATATTCTGAGTGAGGAAGGCACCCGGCTGGTTTTGGTCGGTGAAGAATTGCGCAAAGCAAATCTGTTCACGGCGAACGCGGCGCTGGCGCGGGTCGCCGAAACCCTGATTTCCCGCTATGAGGCCCGCAAGGCCGCCCGGGGTCGCCTCGACTATGATGATCTGATCGCCAAGACCCGCAACCTTCTGAGCGGTGACGGGGCCCCCGCATGGGTCCTGTTCAAGCTCGATGGTGGGATCGACCATGTGCTTATCGATGAGGCACAGGATACCAATCCCGAGCAATGGGAAGTGGTCGGTGCGCTGGTCGATGAATTTTTCGCCGGACTGAGCGCCAGGGACGAGACGGCCGAACAGCTTGGCCTGCCCGAGCGCAGCGTCTTTGCCGTGGGCGATGTCAAACAGTCGATCTACAGTTTTCAGGGTGCTGAACCACGCCGCTTTGGCGAGATGCGAGCCCATCTGAAAGAACGTGCGGACGCGGCGCGGCGCAATTGGGCAGATGTCGATCTTAACTTCTCGTTCCGGTCTTCCCGTCCTGTGTTGCAAGCGGTCGATAAGGTTTTCGAGACCCCGGATGCCGGCGCCGGTGTTGTCGAGACGGACGCCGTGCTGCGCCACACACCGCTGCGCGAGGTGGATGCCGGGCGGGTTGAAATCTGGCCGTCGATTGTGGCCGAAAGACCTGAGGCTCCCGAGCCCTGGAAACCACCGGTCGATCCGGTGTCGCGACCGGGTGCGATGGAAACTCTGGCGGGTCTGATCGCTGGACGTATCGCGGATTGGCTCAAATCCGGCGAAATCCTTGAAAGTCGCGGCCGGCCGATCCGTGAAGATGATATTCTGGTGCTGGTGCGTCAGCGTGGTGCCTTCGTCGAGGCCCTGGTGCGGGCCATGAAGGCGCGCGGCGTTCGGGTTGCGGGGGTCGATCGCATGGTCCTGACCGAACAGATCGCGGTCATGGATTTGCTGGCGCTCGGCGAGTTCCTGCTGCTGCCCGATGATGACCTGATTTTGGCTACGGTCCTGAAAAGCCCATTGCTGGGCTTCGACGAGGACACGCTGTTTGACCTCGCCCATGACCGGGAAGAGCAGTCGCTGTGGCACACGCTCGGCGCGCGTCAGTCCGAAAACCCGGCCTTTGCCGAAGCCTTCTCCGCGCTTTCCGACTGGCTCTCCCGGGTGGATTTCGAGCGACCCTACGAATTGTTTGCCGGGGTGCTTTCCCGGGGCGGTCGGGAGCGGATATTCGCCCGGTTGGGACCCGATGCAGCAGACCCGATTGACGAATTTCTGTCCCTTGCTCTGTCTTTCGAAAGCTCCCATACCCCTTCGCTGCAAGCTTTCCTGCATTGGGTTGTCGCCGGTGAGGCGCAGGTCAAACGCGACCTGGATCAAACCGGAGGGGCTGTCCGTGTGATGACGGTCCATGGTGCCAAAGGGCTGGAGGCACCGATTGTGTTTCTGCCGGACACCACCCGTCTGCCGCGAAACCTGCCGAACATTCTCTGGTATGACGAAGGCGGGGTGCCGTTATTTATCTGGCTGCCTCGGGTTGAGGACGCCGACACCACGACGCTGGCCTTGCGGGAAACGGTTCGCGAACGCCGCGATGAGGAATACCGCCGGCTGCTCTATGTGGCGATGACCCGGGCGGAAGAGCGGCTGTATGTCTGTGGCTGGAACGAACCCGGCGAAAACTCCTGGTACGATCTGGTCAATACCGCGATGGGTTCCATTGCCCGCTCGGTGGAAGACCCCTTCTTGGCAGGGGCAGGCTTTGCCGACACACCAGTCCTGCAGTTGGCTGCCGAACAGCGCGGACCGGTCACCGTTGAGGATGTAAAAACTGCCAGCGCGGTTGCCGCCTTGCCTGACTGGGTGCGCCAAGGGGCCCCCGCTGAACCGACACCGCCCCGGCCGCTCGCCGCGTCTGATCCGGGCGAAAACCCGCCGGTGCGTACACCGGTCGACAAGGTGGAAGACCCGCAACGCTTTGCCCGGGGCAATCTGCTTCACCGGTTGCTGCAATGGCTTCCCGAGCTTGAACCCGATATCCGGCGTCGTGCGGCTGAACGGTTCCTGGCCCGGCCTGTCTTTATGCTCGAGGCACCCGCACAAGAAACAATCCTGACCGAAGTGCTGGCGGTGCTGGGGGATCCAGAATTTGCCCATCTGTTCATGGTGGGCAGCGTGGCCGAAGTCGCAGTCACCGGCACGGCCACGCGTGCTTATGGCGTGGTGCAGGTGATCTCGGGACAGATCGACCGCCTGGTGATCCATGACGGTGTGGTTTCGATTGTCGATTACAAATCAAACCGGCCGCCGCCTCGAACAGTCGACGGAGTTGCCCCTGTCTATCTCCGCCAAATGGCCGCCTATCGCCATATTATTCAGAATGCGTGGCCGGGATTTTCGGTTCGCGCCTATCTGCTCTGGACCGACACGCCGCAGCTGATGGCGCTCCCGGATACGCTTCTGGAGGCGCATGCGCCGGGGCAAAGCACGCGGGTGTGATGCGAAGATACCGGCGCATTCTTGACGCGACACAGATGCAAACCTAGTTTTGTTCGTGAACCTGTCATGCGTGCGGTATGTCCGTATCCGAACCCAACAAACAAAAGAGGCTGAATATGCCGTCCAAAGCGATTTCCGACGAATCCTTCGAAGTAGACGTTCTGCAATCCGACAAGCCGGTGCTCGTTGATTTCTGGGCCGAATGGTGCGGCCCCTGTAAGCAGATCGGGCCGACTCTCGAGGAGCTCGCCGATGACAAGGACGGCGACATTGTGGTCGCAAAGCTCAACATCGATGAGAATCCGATGACCCCGTCGAAATACGGCGTGCGTGGGATCCCCACTCTGCTCCTGTTTAAGGACGGCCAGGTGGCATCGATGAAGGTCGGCAGCCTGCCCAAAAGCCAGATCTATGATTGGGTAAATTCCGTCCTCTAGACGATTTTACCAGTAACTATGAAAACCCTGCCTTTTGGGCGGGGTTTTTTGTGTCCCTAGCCGTTGCGCTGCGCTTCGGCCTTGCGCACTCGCTCCATGAGGTCCTGTCCGGATTGGTCGTACATAAACGACAACAGTACGTAGCGACTGCCTTTGGTCACGTCGGTCGCCTCGTGAAGCAGGTTGCAGGAGAAAATCGCAGCTTCACCCGTCGCGGGGCGGTAGCTGGCATGCCCGTATTCAGGAAACCGCAGTTCACCGCCCTCGTGATCCTCGGTGTTGAGGTTCAAGGTCATGGCAAACCGGCGATGGGCGGTTCCCATGGCTGTGTTGTCCCGATGGGGGCGGAAGAAACCACCAATATCGGCGTCGTAGCGCACGATCTTGAATTCTTCGACGAAACGAATCTGACTGTGATAGGCGCGTTGGATTTCGGGCAATACCCGGCGTTCCATGCGGCTACCGATGGCATCAAGCAAATCCTTGTCGACCACATGGTGATCGCGCCGACGTTTGGTCTCTCCGTCGGTCACATGCACCATCTTGCCTTCGCTCATGCGCAGGGTGCCGGAAGGTTCATTGCCGCGGGTTTCAAACTGTTCGATCAGCCAGCGGCAAAAATCCGGTGAGAATACATCCGGGATAACCAGGACCGGCGGGTGATAGGGGACCGGGAATGCGTGGGGGGTCTCCATTGCAGAAATTTCCGCTGCGGCACGCTGGGCGATGGAAGTGTCACCGGGATGCAGGACCGATCGCACCCGCTGGTCGGGCCCGAATACAAACCCAAGTAGTTTGCCCCTGGCACCGAACCGTGTGGCGACCTTCTTGTCCGCATCAGAAAGCACGAAGAAACCGGGATTTTCGGTTCCGGCGAGTTTCTGCACCAGCGGGACCGGGTCTGCGCAGATTGCGAATAGATGCGAGCCGTCCTCGAGCATGCCGGGGGCGGCCGCAACCATCGCCTGAAACTCCGCCAGGGCGCCCGGGTCTTTCTGGGTGGGAAACAGCAGCACGAACAGGGGGCCGCCCTGTGCCTTGTCGGCAAGGTTGATGACGACGTCGCGTTGATCGGGCAAGAAGAAGTTGGGCGCACGGTCGCCGTGTTCCAACAGAGCTTCGAGAACTGGTGTGGTCATCTTTGCACCTCAATGCGCACAATAATGGCCGCCACCCAATTGGTCCAACCATTGCAGTCCCGTGGTTCTGTTGGCGGTCATGGCGGCGCCGATCAGGGGGTGTGAACCAGTGACGAGGACCCGTGCGGAGCCAGGCTCCCGGGTAAAGGCGGATAGCGCGTCGTGGATGTTCTCGGCCGCGCGCACGATGAACCCTGCCGACGCCGCACTTTCGAGCAGTGCGGGAACCGATTGCGCCCGGTCTTCGTCGGGAATTGGCACCGCGGTGACGGTATCGGCAAGGCCCACAAACGGCGCAAGGAAACCGTCGTTATCCTTGTCATCGAGAAGCGCAAAAACCAGGTGAAGCGGCCGATCATCACGGGTGTTAAGGGTTTTGAAGCTCTCTGCCAGAGCCTGAGCGCCCAACGGGTTATGTGCCGCGTCGAACCACAATTCCCAACCCTGGGGCAGCAGGTCGGCCAGCGCGCCACGCTGGACCCATTCCATGCGTCCCGGCCAGGTCACGTTCCGGATGCCGATGGCGATGGCGTCCCGGGTCGTGCCTGTGAGGTCACACACTTTCAGACAGGCCGCGGCGGTGGCGGCGTTGTCGAGCTGGTGTCGGCCGGGTAAGCCGGGCGGCGGCAAGGGCCAGACCGTGTCGCCATGTCGGAAGACGCCGCCGCCATCTGCGGTTGGCTCGAGCTGCCATTCCGTGCCGGCCCGATAAAGAGGCGCGCCGATCGAACGGGCGGCATCAGCGATAACCGCGGCCGCAACCGGGTCCTGGGGGGCGACAATCGAGGGTACATCGCGCTTTTGAATGGCGGCCTTCTCGGCTGCGATCGCGGCGATATCCGGTCCCAGGAAGTCCATATGATCAAGGCCGATCCGGGTGATCACGGTGGCTGCGGGCTTGGCGATCACGTTGGTGGCGTCACACCGGCCGCCCAGGCCTGTTTCCAGAATTACGATGTCGGCGGGAGCGCGCGCCATGGCCAGCAGGGCGGCGGCGGTCGTGATCTCGAATTCGGTGATCGACTTGCCGGCATTGGTCGCGTCGATTTCCTCGAACAATTGCAACAGGGCCACGTTGTCGAGGGGGGCACCGGCGACGTGATAGCGCTCGTTAAGGCGCACTAAATGCGGCGAGGTGTAGACGCTGACGCGCTTCCCGGCGATCTCGAGGGCGGCGGCCAGGAATGCCGCTGTCGAGCCTTTGCCATTAGTGCCGGCGATATGGATCACCGGCGGCAACGCCAGGTGCGGATCACCAAGGTCGGAGAGCAACCGGTACATACGGTCGAGCGACAGCTCGATCCGATCCGGATGGTAGCGCGTGAAACTGGCGAGAATCGTCTCTATTTCCGCTGCAAAGGCGGCGTCGGTTTCGTCGGTGGCGTCGGGCACGGGAGTGTCACCGGTCATCGGGACGGTCCGCCGGCGCGCCGGCCGCGCTGGGGTTATGGCGAAGCAGGGATAACAGCCGCGCGAGGGTCGTATTCAGTTCGGCGCGGGGGATAACCATGTCGACCATGCCATGGTCGCGCAGATATTCCGCCGTCTGGAAACCCTTGGGCAATTCCTCGCGCACGGTGTCCTGGATCACCCGCTTGCCGGCAAACCCGATCATGGCACCTGGCTCGGCAATCTGGATGTCCCCGAGCATCGCGAAGGAGGCGGAGACGCCCCCGGTCGTCGGGTCGGTTAGCAGCACGATGTAGGGCAAACCGGCTTCACGCACGCGATCAACGGCGATCACGGTGCGGGGCATCTGAACCAGGCTGAGCATGCCTTCTTGCATGCGGGCCCCGCCCGAGGCGGGGATCGCAATCATGGCGGCGTTCTGCACGAGGGCGGTGTCGGCGGCGGCAAGCAATCCCACGCCAACCGCCTGGCCCATGGAGCCGCCCATGAACGAAAAATCGAAAGCCGCGATCACGGTGGCGCTGCCGCCTATTGTGCCATGGGCAACGATGATGGCCTCGCGCTCTCCGGATTTCGCCTGCGCGTCTTTCAGGCGGTCGGTGTAGCGGCGGCTGTCGCGGAATTTGAGCGGGTCGGGGGTAACGGCGGGAAGGTCGATCCGGGTGAAGGCCCCGTCATCGAAGAGGATTTCCAGCCGGACCCGGGCGCTGATACGCAAATGGTGGCCACAGGCATGGCAGACATGCAGGTTCTCGGCGAGTTCGCGATGGAAGAGCATCTGCTCGCAGGACGGGCATTTGTGCCAGAGATTGTCGGGGACATCACTTTTCCCTGCAAGGGCTCTGATCTTGGGTCGGACGAATTCGGTGAGCCAGCTCACATTGTCCTCATGGGGCTATCTATTCGGCCGCCTGACGGGACGCACCACGCACCCCGTCGGATAATTCCTGCGTAAACTTAAGAACATTTTTGACCAGATCAGGACCAGCCGAGCCATCGGCATTCAGGTTTTCACCAATCGTTTGCACGATGGCTGAACCCACCACCGTGGCATCGGCCACTTCGGCGACCGCCCGGGCCTGGTCGGGGGTACGGATCCCAAACCCGACGGCCACGGGCAAATCCGTATGGCGCTTCAGGCGTGTGACCGCCGCATGGATCGTGTCCGTGTCGGCAGATTTGGTGCCGGTAATGCCGGCGACGGCGACGTAATAGACAAAGCCCGACGTGTTCGCGAGAACAGCGGGAATACGCGCGTCGTCGGTTGTGGGCGTTGCCAGCCGGATGAAATGCATCCCGGCGTCGAGGGCCGGCAGGCAAAGTTCGGAATCCTCTTCGGGCGGCAGATCGACCACGATCAGGCCGTCGACCCCGGCTTCGAGGGCATCGGCGAGGAAGGCCTCGACCCCGTAAATATAGATCGGGTTGTAGTAGCCCATCAGGATGATCGGGGTCGTGTCATTGGTTTTGCGAAACTGGCGGACCATGTCGAGGGTTTTGGTGACCCGCGCGCCCCCGGCCTTGGAACGCAATCCGGCGGCCTGGATCCCCGGGCCGTCGGCCATGGGGTCGGAATACATCACCCCGATTTCGATCAGGTCGGCGCCGGCCTCGGGCAGGCCCTTTAAAAGTTCGAGGCTGGTGGGGTAATCCGGGTCCGCTGCCATGATGAACGGCACGAAGGCCGCACGGCCTTCGTCGCGCAAGGCGGCAAAGCGTGCTTCGATGCGGCCGCTGCTCGTACCCCGGCTCACAGTTTCACCCCGAGCGCATCGGCAACGGTGAAGACATCCTTGTCGCCACGCCCGCACATATTCATCACCATCAGATGATCAGCGGGGAGGTCCGGCGCGATCTTTTCCACATGGGCCAGCGCATGGGACGGCTCGAGCGCCGGGATAATTCCCTCCAGGCGCGAGCACAGCTGGAACGAATCCAGGGCTTCGGAATCGGTGACCGAGACATACTCGACCCGGCCGCTAACATTCAGCCAGGAATGCTCCGGGCCGATACCCGGATAGTCGAGCCCGGCTGAAATTGAATGGGCGTCGAGGATCTGTCCATCGTCGTCCTGCAGCAGATAGGTGCGGTTGCCGTGTAACACCCCGGGGGTGCCGCCGGTCAGGGAGGCAGCGTGTTGGCCGGTTTCGATGCCGTGGCCGGCGGCTTCGACACCGATAATACGGACACTGGGGTCATCGAGGAACGGGTAGAACAGGCCCATGGCGTTCGAGCCACCGCCGATGCAGGCCACCAGTGAATCCGGCAGGTGGCCTTCAGCAGCCAGCATCTGTTCACGTGTTTCGGTGCCGATTACCGCCTGGAAGTCGCGCACCATGGTCGGATAAGGGTGCGGGCCCGCGACGGTGCCGATCAGGTAATAGGTGTCATCCACATTGGAGACCCAGTCGCGCAGGGCGTCATTCATCGCGTCCTTCAGGGTTGCAGTGCCGCTGGTGACCGGGACGACCTTGGCGCCAAGTAGTTTCATACGGAACACATTTGGGGCCTGACGTTCGATGTCCGTCGCACCCATGTAGACCACGCATTCTAGCCCAAAGCGTGCGCAGACGGTGGCTGTCGCTACACCATGTTGTCCTGCACCAGTCTCGGCAATGATTCGTTTTTTTCCCATCCGACGGGCCAGCAAAATCTGGCCCATGCAGTTATTTATTTTGTGTGCACCGG
>MEHZ011434617.1_pt1 | contig 25867 bp, 25 predicted proteins | sample 897221 | NCBI WGS metagenome assembly MEHZ01 (sample SAMN05514161, study PRJNA337945) | marine metagenome | isolation source: marine surface water | place: Arctic Ocean | collected 2007-12-13
GTCATCCATTCACCCTCCCTTGGGTGGTCGATTGTCGCGTAAATTCAAGCATCACTGCAAGCCGGTTGCTCAGCCAATTCCCGCCGGATCGAGGCCGAATATCTCGGCCGCCCAATCCGACATCACATCGCCGATCAACTGGCGATTATCGATCTGGCAATGCTCGGCGCCACCCTCATCCAAGCGGAAAATCTTGAGCTTCCGGTTTGGACTGTTCACCGCCGCATCGTAGGTCTTCTGTGCCATCCAGAGCGGCACCTGACGGTCATTTTCACCATGAGCCACCAGCAGCGGACAGGTGATCTTGTCGGCAATCCCCTCCAGGGTCATCTGGCGGGACACCGCCAGGGCACCCTCGGGCGTATCCTGACCCATCACCCACATACCGTGGCTGACCATATCGGGTACCGAAGGCGCGGTTTCGATCTTGGCATAGGCGCGCTCGAAATAGACGCTGAAGTCCCACAGAGCGCCCCAGGCGATGCAGCATTTGAGCCGTTTTTCGAACGCCGCGGCGCGCGGCGCGTAATAGCCTCCCAAACTGTTGCCCGACAATCCGATCCGGTCCGCATCCACATCCGCGCGGCTTTCCGTGTAATCGACCAGGGCGGCCACATAATGCTCGGTTTCATGCCCGGCAGTCAGCCCATGCAGCCGTAACGCGCCGCCGGCCCCTGGCTGGTCAACAATCAGCATATGCATACCCCGACGGCGATATTCCTCGCCAATGATCGGGTAGTGGAACTCCTTCAGGGAATCAAAGCCCTGGATATGGATCATACAAGGCGCCGGGCCAGGCACATCCGCCTTGACGAAGATGCAGGGCATGACCCCGTCCCCGAACGGTATATCTACATACTCCACCGGGTCGCGACCCACTTCGCGGGCCTTCCGGTAAATATCGATCCCGCGCTGATAGGACATGATCTCGCGGGGGTCGCTGTGGTGCAGGAACCGCTCGGCGCGCAGATGATAGCTGCCCGCACGGTGATATTTCCGCGATGCGGTGAGCGGATGGCCCTCGCTCATATCGACATCACCCAACCGCTCGAGTTTTTCGCCCAGGCGGGTGAACGCCTCGTACCAGGCCTCGTTGGCTGTCGCCGGGTCCCCACCGGCCAAATGCCGGACGGTCCGCAACGCCTCTTCGGGTTCCGTGACAGTCCCGACCTCGTCGAACAACGTCGCCGTCGTCAGGCTCCACGCGTAATTGTCTGGAAAATATTCAAACATCTGTTTCCCCCTTATGCGGGACGTTGCCCGCGCTCACATTTTTCGACCGTTCGCAGCTTCTAGGCCGCCTCTGCGGCCGCACTTGCCCGGGCATTCAGATCATCGAAATCGTCCGGCCAATTATCCGCCAGCCAGCGCAGATAGGTCTTGATGTTGCCCGGATCGATCTGCAGCGAACTCTTGATTCTGTCGACTTCAGGCTGTTCCTCGATGGTTAGCTTGAGGGAGTCATTGAAGCGGTTGATCATGTTAAACATGCTGCAAATCAGCGTCAGTTCGACGATTTCACCGTCGTCGAACTGTGCTTTGACCCGGTCGTAGACATCATCACGCGACGACGCGGTGTTTTTGGTCATGTGCTCGGCCCACTCGATCGCGGCGCATTCACGAGCATCGAACAGGCCTGACGTTATGTAGTCATCGCCCGACATGGCAATCACCTGGTCATGGGTGATCCCCGCCGCCTCACCCAGCGCGGTGTTGTGCGCAAAACAGTATTCGCAGCCGTTGATATGACTGGTCTTGATAATGACCATTTCCTTAATCTTGCCGCTCAGGCGCGCGCCCGGCCATTCCCGCTGATTGCCCGCCTGAAAGGGCAAAAACAGCATCGCCAGATAGGGCGCATGGGCCATTGTGCGATAGGCGTTGGGGACCCGACCAACCATACCGGTCACGGCCTCATAGAAGTCTTTCAATTCGTCGGGGGCATTCTCTGGATTGATCACCGGCACACGCGCCATAACTCACACTCCCATTTTCAATGACTGTTTGTTCCTAAGGGTCGCCTAAATCTTCCGCGCGTGGCGGGCCAGCGCGTCTTCATCAATTTCCAAACCCAGCCCGGAGCCTTCTGGCGCGGAGATATGACCGTCACGCACCGTGATTGGGTTCCGGACCACATCGGTCGCAAGATAAGGCGTCGTCGGGCTGACGCCCCAGGCCAGAGTCGGGGCCGCGGCCGCGAGATGCAGTACCGCAGCGCTGGAAACACTCGTCTCCGCCGTTTTCCCGGCCAGATTTACGTTCATACCTAGATCGGCAAACAGTGCCGTTGCCTGATTGGCCCGGGTCACCCCGCCGAGCTTGATCATCTTGACGCTGCCGCCTTGTGCCGCGCCCATGGCGTGGTGGCGGCGGACATCCTCGAAGGAATGCAGGCCTTCATCGGCTGCTATCGGACAATCGGCTTCGCCCGCGATCATCGCCATGCCCTCAACGTCGTGGCCGTGCACAGGCTGTTCGAGGAAATCGAGAACCGAACTGGCGCCACGGGCAAAGCTCACCGCCTCCTCCCGGTTCCACCCCTGATTGGTGTCCGAAGAAAGTTGGACCACACCACCCAGCGCGTCACCGATCGCGTTGGTCCGTTCAATATCCGCCTCTACCGGCTTGCCGCCGACCTTGATTTTCATCGCCGCGTAGCCGTCTCCGGCCCCGGCGCGGGCGTCAGCGACATCCGCGGAGAGATCACCGGTCGCGAGCATTTTAACCACCGGCATTCCGGTGCGCCGCACGCCCCCCAGCAGTTCCGCGACAGATTTCTTCTGCGCCTTGCCGGCAAGATCATAAAAGGCAATTTCGAGGACCGTCTTGGCACTGGCATTACCGTAAAGCCGCCAGTCCATCTCCGTCAGATTGTCGACAAATTCAGCGGGATCACGCTCGATCAGAAAGGGTGTCAGGTAACGAATTGCCGCGACCATGCTCTCGATCGTCTCCCCGGTCATCGCCGGCGAAGAAGAGGCCTCACCCCAACCGACTAGACCGCTATCGGTCTCGACCCGGGCAAACACGTTCTCTGAAATCGAGATTTCAACGCCCGACATCTTAAACGGCCGCAGCAGCGGCAAGTCGGCGACAATGGGTTCGATCTTGGTGATTTTCATGGGTGGGCTCCTGGCGGCACGTATTTCTGGCCGCGCCCGACGGCGCGCCACGATCAAACCATATCCAATTCCGACACCGGCACCGAACAAAAATTGTCCACCTGCCCGACAGCAGTTTTGTCGTCTCTCCCCATTGGCGTTCTCACACCTTCCGATTATCTTCTGTGGAAGCACTTCTTGGGAGGAAGCACGTGAAAACAGCCGACAGTTATGCGCAGGCCTGCGCCGAATGGACCTGGGATATTCCCGAACGTTTCAACATGGGGGTTTCGGTCTGCGACGTGCAGAACCAAAGCGCGACCGCGCTCATTGTGCCGCAGCAAGACGGCGGCCAGCGCGATTATACGTTCGGAGATCTCAAGCAACTGTCGGGCCGGCTTTCCAACCTGCTGGTGGCGCACGGGCTCGAACGTGGCGATCGTGTCGCGGTGCTGCTGCCCCAGATGCCCGAAACACTGGTCGCTCATATCGCCGCTTACCGCGCAGGCCTCATCGCCATGCCGCTCGCGCAGTTATTCGGCCCGGATGCCCTCGAATACCGGCTTTCGGACAGCGGCGCGCGGGTGCTCATCACCGACCGGGCAAGCTGTGTCAAAATCGCCGAGATCCGCGACGCCCTGCCTGATTTACAGCTCGTCCTCTCGGTCGATGGCCCGGCCGATGATGGTGCAGGGGGCGCTCTCGACTTCCACGGGGAACTCGAACGCGCGAAGGATGACTTCGCCCCCGTCGACACGAGCAACAATGACCCCGCCCTGCTGATTTACACTTCCGGGACGACCGGCAACCCCAAGGGCGCCCTGCTGCCGCACCGCACGATGCTCGGTCACCTGCCCGGGGTCGATTTCATTTTTGATTTCCTGCCCCAGCCCGGTGACATCATGTGGACACCGGCAGACTGGGCGTGGATTGGCGCGCTGATGGATTCGGCTATGCCCGCGCTCTATCACGGCATTCCCCAGGTGGTGAACCCGCCGGGCCGGTTTGACCCGGAAGCAACGTTCGATCTGATGGCCCGTTACAACGTGCGCAATGCCTTCGTGCCCCCCACCGCCCTGAAGGTGATGCGTCAGGTTGAAAACCCGCGGGAACGCTATGACTACAATTTGCGTTCCATGTTCTCTGGCGGCGAGGCTCTGGGCACGTCGCTGATGGATTGGGGCCGCGAACAGCTCGGCGTGACCATCAACGAGGCTTACGGCCAGACCGAGTGCAATGTCATCGTCGGCTGCTGCGCACCGATCATGACGCCCCCGGACGGCTCCATGGGGCGGGCTTCGCCCGGCCACACGTTGAAAATCCTCGACGAGGACGGCAATCATATGCCCGCCGGCGAGCTTGGCACCATCTGCGTCAAGTCACCCGACCCGGTGATGTTCCTCGAATACTGGAAGAACCCTCAAGCCACCGAAGAGAAGTTCATCACCGATGCCAATGGGGACCACTGGCTCGACACCGGCGACAAGGCAATCATGGACGAAGACGACTGGATCTTCTTTGTCGGCCGCGCCGACGACGTGATTAATTCGGCGGGCTACCGCATCGGGCCGGCCGAGGTCGAAAACTCACTTCTGTCCCATCCCGCCATCGCCTCATCGGCGGTGATCGGCATTCCCGACGAAGCACGGGGGGAACTGGTCAAGGCGTTCATCATTCTCAAAGACGGCGAAACCCCGTCCGACGGGCTCGCCGCGGAGATCCAAAATCACGTCAAGAAGCGCCTCGCGGGCCATGAGTTTCCGCGCGCCGTGGAATTCGTGACCGAGCTGCCGATGACCGCAACCGGCAAAATCCAGCGCAAAGTGCTCCGCGAGCGCGACGCGGCCAAGGCTGCCGCATCGTGAGCGGCGCGCTTTTCGTCCCGACGGATCAGCAGGAGTAGGTCATGGCAAAATTCTCTCATCCGGACATGTTTCTTGATCTTTTCGGTCAGGAACTCGGCGTCAGCGAATGGGTGCGTATCGACCAGACCATGATCGACACCTATGCCGATGCCACCGGCGATCACCAATGGATGCATGTAGATGCCGAGCGTGCAGCCCAGGAAATACCCGACGGCAAAACCATCGCCTACGGCTTCCTCGTCCTCTCGCTCCTCGCCAGCATGAGCTACGAGATATTCGAGGTCGACAACGTCGCCCACACGCTCAATTACGGGCTCAACAAAGTGCGGTTCACCGCGATGGTGCCGGTCAATTCACGGGTCCGGTTGCGCCAAACCCTGGCCAGCGCCGAGAAGCGCGATGACGGGTCTGTGCTGCTTAATCTGGATGCGACCATCGAGCTTGAGGGCAGCCAGCGACCCGCAGCCGTCGCCGAAAACCTGCGCCTACTTTTCCCTCAACCGGCCTAACGCTTCGGGATCCCACCGATCCTGACCCAGTGATAGCGCTCGTCGAGCAAGGGCGATAACGGCCGCCGCAGGCTGTCCTCCACCGCGATCCACAACCGCAGCAGCAACCGCTTGCGGTCCGGCGTGTCCCAATCTTCGAATGGCGAGCGTCCGTGCAGGGTTGTGTGGTTGTTGATGAACTGCATGTCCCCCGGCTCGAAAATCATGGTCAGACGCATCTCCGGGCGTTCAGCCACCGAATGGGCGAATTCCAGCGCTTCCCATTGTTCGGGGGTCGGCGCCAGTTCCGCGCCGTGGCGCGTCGTCGAGCGGACAAAAAACCGGTTGGTGAAGCGCGACGTCACCTTGCCCTCGGCGAGAGAGAACATCGGCACCCGATACCAGGGTTTCTCCCCCTCCGGCTCATCTCCCCGCCAGTCCACATTGATGGGCTCATAAAGATGGGGCAGCAAATCCGGGCGTTCGTCGCGAATAACATTGTGCATCGCCAGAGCGCTGACGATGTGGCTTTCGCCCCCCGCCTGGGCATCGTTGACGCAGAACAGGCCCAGGATATCGGCGGGCAGCTGGTCGCAGTGGAATTGCAATTCGCCCGCGGTTTTGTACCCGCGCACATTGGCGTCTCCCATCACCCCGCCCTCGTCCTGAACATAGCCGACCAAATCGCCGCGCGGGCTTTGGGATACAGAAGTGCCCAGATGGCTGCCGATGCCCCAGTAAATGAGTTCGCATTCCTCTTTCGTGTAGTGATCACGGGGCAGACCGCGTAGCAGCGCCACGCCACATCCGTTGCGCACCAGCTCAGAGGCCCGATCAATCGTCCCGCGGAGGTGATCGAGTGGAAAATATTCCTGGCCGAAAGGGATCGTGGTGCCCCGCGTTTTCAACACATCAAGAGCAGCATCAATTTCCGTGATATCGGTAGCATCAAGCAGCACGATCCAGTCGCCGCTCGCCTGCAGCTCGCCGCCGCGCCAGACATCGGGGCCCTGCAGCGGGCCGGTCACCATATCGATCATCGAAAGTGCCCTGTTGTGTTGACGTGTTCATCGCCCGCAGGGTCGTGAATCGACGGAAGCACGTCAAGTCGGGCAGGCCACGCACATTGTATGGCACGGGCCGGACCAGTACCGTGTCAGCCAGTATCGTGCAGAACGGCTCCCCCGGTTCCAAAGGCACCATCACCGATGCGACGATCATGACGACACGCGCAGGTCTGCGCGACCTGCTGACAGATAAGCAGTTCCTGCGCATCTGGCTTGTCGGCATTTTCAGCGGCGTCGCACGCTGGCTCGAAATGCTGGTCGCGGGCATCTATGCCTTTGATACGACCGGATCCCCCTTCCTTGTCGCCCTCCTGGTGATCATCCGCATGGCGCCCCTGGTGGCCCTGGGCTCGATTGTCGGCACTTTCGCGGATCGCCTGCCTCCTAAAATACTCATGTGCGTGACCATGTCCGGCGCCATGATCGTTTCGGGCACCGTATTTGTGCTGTTCGTGACCGGGCAGGATTCCTATTGGGTTGTCGCCGGCGCGTCCTTCATCTCGGGCCTTGTCTGGACCACCGACATGCCCCTGCGCCGCCGCATCCTCGGGGATGTCGCCGGTATGGAGCGCATCTCAGCGGCCATGAGCCTGGACAGCGCAAGCAATAACGGTACCCGCATGCTCGGGCCCCTGCTCGGGGGTCTGATCTTTCAATGGCTCGGGGCCGGCGGCGCCTATTTTCTCAGCACGGGCCTTTATGCGGCCTGTGTGGGTCTGCTGATTTTCCTCTCCGCGAAGACCGGATATGCCGGCGCCACCCGGGCCGCGTCCCGGGTCCTCGATGATCTTCGCGCCGGGTTCAGCTATGTGGCCCACAACCGCGACGTGATGCGCATCATGCTGGTCACAATCGTGTTCAATATGTGGGGGTTCCCGTTCCTCGCCATGATCCCCGTGGTCGGCCGCGAAGAATTGCAGGTCTCGGCCAGTATCATTGGCGGGCTGACCGCGCTTGAAGGAGGCGGCGCGTTTCTCGGGGCTCTTATCATCGCGGCGCGCATGCGCATCCCCAGTTATCGACGCCTCTACTATTTCGGCATGCTTGGTTATTTGTTCGCCGCCTTCACGGCGAGCATGATGCTCGATGTGGTGCCCATGGCCGCCGCACTGATTATCGTCGGGCTGTGCGCGGCGGGCTTCTCCACCATGCAATCGACCCTGATCTACACGGTCGCCCCGCCAGAGATGCGCGGGCGTCTGTTTGGCGTGCTGGTGATCTGTATCGGCAGCGGCCTGATCGGCTTCACCAATATCGGCCTCATGGGTGAATTGTTCGGCGGCTCGACCGCGATGCGCATTGTCGCTGCAGAAGGGATCATCCCGTTGCTGTTCATCGGATGGGGCTGGCGCGAGCTGTGGTCGCGCGGCCGCTTTGACAAAGGTGACACCACCCCAGTCACCCCTGACAGCAGCAACTCTTCGGTTAATTGACAGACCCCGGAACGGGTAGTACTGGAATGGGGTGGGAAGACCGACCACGTGCCCCGGTCCGAACCCCGCCGGTAAGGAGACTACGCCATGGAACTTCATCCGCAGGTCCGCAAAGCCGTCGGCATGATGGCCGGCGTGAGCTTCCCCGATCTTTCCCCGGGGGAGGCCCGGGCCACGCTACGCGAGAAAGTCGCGCTCCTGAACCAGCCTCCGGTGCCCCTGCGAAAGGTGATGGATTTGTACCCGACCGGCCCGGGCGGCCCCGTGCCCCTGCGCGTCTATGTGCCGGTCACCGCGCCCGCCGATGAGAAACTACCGGTTGTGGTCTATTTCCACGGCGGCGGCTGGACCATCGGCAGCCACGACACCGTGGAGCCCCAATGCCGCTATATGGCGAATGCGGCGCGGGCGATTTTCGTTTCCGTCGAGTATCGCCTCGCACCCGAGCACAAATTCCCCGCCGCGTTTGACGACTGCCAATGGGCGGTACGATGGGTCCATGAGCACGCCGAAGAGATCGGCGCCGATCCCGACCGCATCGCCGTTGCTGGCGACAGCGCCGGCGGCAATCTGACCGCGGTTACGGCTCAGCAGCTTCGGGAATCCGGGCCCCGACTTTCTGCCCAGGTGCTGATTTGTCCGATCACCAATCTGATCTTTGATACGCCTTCGTATGTAGAGAACGCCGATGGCCCCGTCCTCACGAGGCGGATGCAGGACCGCTGGGTTGAAAACTATCTCGACGACCCGGCGCTACGTCATGATCCACGGGTCTCGCCGCTCCTCGCCAATGATTTCTCCGGTCTCCCACCGGCCACGGTCATCACCGCAAGCCATGACCCGCTCCGGGATGAGGGCATCGCCTATGCCGGGCACCTATCCGAGGCCGGCGTGCCCACGCGGCACCGCAATTGGGAGGGTTACACCCACTTGTTTCCCTCCATGGGCGGGGTTGTTGACGCGGCCTTCGAAGCCCTCGATTTTGCCGCCGAAGGCTTGCGCGACGCGTTCGAGGAATAGCCTGTTGCGGCACATCATCAGCAAGTCGATTGAATGAACCAGATAGAACTGGATGGCAAAACCGCCATCGTGACCGGCGCGGCCCGAGGCATTGGTCAGGCCATTGCGGCACGGCTTATTGAGTCAGGAGCCCGTGTGTGGCTTTGGGATATCGACCTGGCCGAAGCCACTCAAGCCGCGTCAGAACTCGGTGATGGGGCACAGCCGCTTCAGGTTAACGTCACGGATACGAAAAGCATCGAAAACGCCGTGCAAACCGTCACAGCGGCGGACAAGAAAATCGACATCCTTGTTAACAATGCCGGGGTCTCGGGCGCCAATGCGCCGCTATGGGAGTATCCCGACGATGAATGGCGCCACGTCATGGAGACCAACCTCAACAGCGTCTTTTACTGTTGCAAGGCCGTGGTCCCCCACATGATCGCCGGTGGCTACGGGCGAATCGCCAATATCGCGTCGGTTGCGGGCAAGGAAGGCAATCCAAACGCCTCAGCCTACAGCACCTCAAAGGCGGGCATCATCGCCCTGACCAAATCTCTGGGAAAAGAGCTCGCGGATCATGATATCGCCGTTAATTGCGTCACCCCGGCCGCGGCCCGAACGGCGATTTTCGATCAGATGACCCAGGAGCATATCGACTACATGCTCTCGAAAATTCCCCGGGAGCGGTTCGTCGATGTCGACGAGATCGCCGCGATGGTGGCGTGGCTGGTTTCGGCGGAAAACTCGTTCACCACCGCCGCCGTTTTCGACCTCAGCGGCGGCCGCGCAACCTATTAAGCGGTAGCGAAAGCACAACAAACAACACGACAAACAAAAGGGCCCCGAGGGGCCCTTTTGCTCATCTTCTGTTGTCAGACCCCCTAGAACAGAAAGTCATCATCATGGAGTTCGGAAACATTCACACTGGTTAGCGTAAGGGAAGTTTCGGTCAAAGCATGGGCCAGAACGCGCGCGGGCGTAAATGTCGGTCGGGGGTGGCGGTTTATTGTCCGTGCATTGTCCTCAAATCAAAACTGAGGCGAAATCGTAAAAAAATGGCGCTAAAAATAGCGCCGAATTTCTATATAAACTATTGATATATAAAAAAATAATGGTGCCGCCTGCAGGATTCGAACCTGCGACCCCCGCATTACGAATGCGATGCTCTACCAACTGAGCTAAGGCGGCTACGATTTTCGAGGTCTTACCTATGTAAGGCCGCTCTTCCGGTCAAGCGATTTGCGCGTCGGCGCAGCTAACTCGCGGGTTTTTCGAAGGCCATATAAAGCGTGTAGCGCCAGAAAGAATCAAGCGCCGGACCATCGAGCCCGGCAGCGTATCTCGGCCGCCAGGCACTCGACATGAGCTGACAGTGTCTCCCCTGCACGACCGATACCGGCCGACGGATCAATCGCGAACCAATGGGTTTCCGGCCCGTAGGCAATATCGGGATGCTACCCGAGCAGCGCCCAAAAAATAGGATTGCTGCTCATACACCCGCCCGCGTCCAGAATAACTGTCAGCCGCAGACTGATGATCAACCTGGCACCACCCCCCATCTCAACCCAACAAGGTTAGCGGCGCGATTTCCTCAGGGTCTGAGTTCTTTCAGTTCGCCGCCGGGGTAGCCGTCGGTTCCGACTCATCGGGTGCGACATCGCGTTCTGCTATCGTTACCACCGATCCTGCCACCGCTCGATGTATCCGGGGTGGCCGGTTGTGATCGAGGGTGGCAAAAGCCCCACAATGACCACACACCGCCGACCATTCATCCGCGACGGTGCCACACCCCCCACACACCCAGACCGGGTCTGCATCGGCAACCGCCGCGCGCTCAAGCCACATCTCAACCCGGGTCGTATCGTCCGAATCCTCATCGGCCAATCGCGCACGAAGCTGGAACACCCGAACTGTCGGCATATCGGTCTCCAGTTCCTCAAGTAGCCGGCGTGCCTCACCCCAAAGCCGGGCATCAAGCGCGGCTTCGGCCAGGGCCAGGCGGCTTTCCCGATGGTCGCGAACCGGCTTCACGAACGATTCCACGGCCTTGTAACGCTCCAGAGGGGCAGCGCTCTCGACAGAGAATTCCAGATAGGCTCGCATCAAATCCGGATGAGGCGCGCGCGCCCATGCGCGCTCGAGCACCTTGCGCGCCCGTCGGCCCCGGCCGTCTTCGGCAACAATGCGCGCGACGAGTTCAGCGGCCGGCACCAGGTCAGGGTCGAGTTCATTTGCCTTGCGCGCCTGGGCAAAGGCATCCGCAGACTGACCGGCACCCCTTGCTGCGCGCGCACGTTCTGTCAGAAGCGCGGCCTGTTGCCGGTTTCCAGTACTCCCGGATGTTTGCTTCGCCTTCTGAGATTGTTCGACAAAACGTTGGGCCTCGCGCCAGTCACCGGCGCGGCTATGCAAGGAAATCATCGCTTCAACGACCCACGGGGTCCGTGGTTTCAGGACGTAGGCCCGTTGGGCATAGGAAAGCGCGCGGGCATCCTCATGATCGCGCAGGGCCTCCATGATCAATCCCCGAAGGCCAAGAAATTCAGTCGCCGGTGTATCGAGCATTTTCTCGAAGGCGGCCCTTGCCGCGGCATCATCCCCTTCGATCTGCGCCGTCTGCGCTTCGAGCAACAGGGTCATCGGGGCGTTCTCAAGCAAACTACCGGCCCGTCGGCTGTGTTTTCGCGCAGCAGTTGCGTCTCCCGTAGCGATCGCCACCAACCCCTCGGACAAGGCCTGAAGGCCTGCATTCTGGCGGCTCAACCGTCGATTTTGGGACCATTCACGCGGCCGACGTCGCAACCAGCGCCACCCCGCATAAAGCGCGGCAACCACCACCGCCAACAAAAAGAAAACCAGCGCCAGAATGCCAATCGATGTTTCGACCCGATATCCCTGCCACTCGAGCAGCACCACACCGGGGCGATCCGCCAGCCAGACCGCGACCGCCACAACGACCGCAACTTCGACGATATAGATCAGAATTCGCATGATCTCAGGCCCCGCCCGCCGCCCGCAGGCGATCCAGAGCCCGGGCTTCAATTGTCTCCAGGGCAGCCCGCATATCAATATAAGCTTGTGCGCGCGTGACCCAGGGTTGCGCGGCTTCGGCCGCCGCACCATCGAGCACAGCCAGTGCCGCGAGCGCACCCGCCACATCTCCGGAAGCCAAACTCATTTCCGCGCGCGCGATCTGGCCATCCACCGAACCCTCGGGGGCATCGGTTCCCACTCGTCGCACCCGAACGACCCGCCGCGCCCGGTCGAGCATCTGATCAACTAACTTGCTTTCCCCATTGCCCGATGTGCTTTCGAGAATGCCCGCCGCAGTCTGTGGGAAGGAGAACGTCAGCGCGTCCCTTGTCGCAACACCAGTATCAGCGTGCACCATCAACTCCGCCGCAACCGGGGCCAGCACGGCATCGCTCCCGGACAGAGCCTCCAAGGTTACGAGAAAATCACGATAACCCTCCCCACGCTCGATCGCGCGCCGCAACTGGTTTGCGACCAATGTGAGTGTAATCGCATCACTCGCTGCTCGATCCTGTCCCTGACCGGCACCCTCGCTTTGATCCAACCGCGCATCCAACTCGCCCAAGCGCCGTTGCAGCGCCGTCAGATCGGATGACAGGCGCGCCGCATTCTTTGTTGCCTGATCTGCTGTAGTCTGAAGCTCACGCTTCAACCGAGTTAGCCGTTCTACCAATGCCATGTTTGGGGCCCCCGAACCGTCGGTTCCGAACCCCTCTATCTTATCGCTCAATGCCGCCAGTTCGGCCCGTAACGGTGCCAACGCCTGATCCAGATCCGGCTCAACCTGGTCGCCGAGCGCCGTGCGAAGCCGGGCAATATCCTCTGCGAGCGCCGCACGCTCGCCTTTCCCTATATCTTCGATCTGGTTCACGGGGGCATCGACTAACCGGGCCACACGGCCTTCGAGAGCGGAAATCCGCGTGTTCTCCTCCCCGTTACTGCCGGGACCAACACTGGTCCACCAGCTCCAACCTGCCGTCGCAATGGCCAATACCAGCGCCAAAGCCGCCAGCCGGGCCGCACCACCGCCTGATTTGACAGGTGCTTGGCCTGAATCAGCCGTCGAAACGACCGGGGTTTTTGGACTTTTCGCGGAAACCGTTGGTTCCTCGGACACTTTCGAGGCGGTCGCCTCAAAAAGTATCGGATCGCCAGATTCACTCGATTGTGTCGTCATTGACGAAAGGTCGACCCCGTTAGCTGCGGCAACCTGCCGAATTTCCGACATCCGGGACGCGGGAATCGTATCGCGTTGCTTCCACCCCTGGACAGTGCTCACGGGAACGCCCAGTTTCGACGCCATCGGACGAATGCCCCCAAACGCAGCGATAATCACACCTGCTGGCTGGTCTGTCTCATCTACCATGGGAATCTCCTAGTCTGACCACACGCGAGTTGTACGTATACGTACATACGCTTGAATCCAAGGCTCAGGCAAGCAGTACGTTAGGCGGAACCAGCGTAATTCAAACACGTACCATGTTCCCGAAACTACGTTAGAATATCAAATAAACCAACCTGCTCCGGTATTTTTGATATACGTACGTTCTGAAATCCGAGTTCCGCAGCCACCGACGCAACAGCGGCTGACAAGCAGTACGCATTGACCTCAGATAGGGTTTCAGCGATGCCCGCCTTCGCAACAAGATCAAGGAATGTACGTGCTGTGCGTGGCGAATAGAGCAAAACAGCATCGATCTCCCGGGCCTTCAGCGCTATCACGACCGATTCTGGTAATTCCTCCAGCGTCCGGGCCCGATAAAGCACCGCGCGATCCACGATAAGGCCCCCTGCCTGGAGCCGCGCGGCCAAATCACCCGCGGTGACCGTGCCCGCCGCATGCAACAGCCGTCCGTCGGTCGGGGAAAGTCGGCTCAACACCAGTTCAGCCAGCGCAACAACATCACCGTCAGCGCTTTCAACCGCCAGAAATCCCGCCTCGCGTGCCTTTTCGCCGCTCGCCGCGCCGACCGCGAGCACCGGAAGCTCACGATTATCAGTGTTTTGGGCCAGAGCCCGCACACCATTGGCACTGGTTACCAGAAACGCCTGCACATTATTGAGATCAAGCGGCGGCCGGTGTTCGACCGGGTGAATTTCAAGGAGCGGCGCAATTATCGGCGTGTGGCCCCGCGCGCGCAGCAACGTGGCGGTGTCATCGGCATCGGGTTGGGGCCGGGTGACGAGGACCCGCATATCAGTCGTGGTCGGCGAAGAAATCGGGGCCGATCTGGTCACGCAAGACCTGGCCCACGGCACGCCCGAGCGCTTCGGGGTCATCCGGGGGCCCGGAAGCTGCGTGGCGCACGAGATTTGACCCATCCGGCCAGGCCACCAGGCCGTTCAGACGCAACAGATAGCCCTCCATTTGCGCCAGCCCGCCGATCGGTGTGCGACAAGTACCGTCGAGCATGTCGAGCATCGCCCGCTCAGCAAGCAGGCAGCGCAGGGATTCAGCATGATTGAGGGGTGCGAGCACCTGCGCTGCGGCTTCATTGCCCCCACATCGCGCAATCACGATCACGCCCTGCCCGGCCGAGGGCAGCATCTCATCCGTATTCAGAATGGCGTCGGCCGCATCGGCCCGCCCCAGCCGTTTCAGACCGGCGAGCGCGAGCAGCGTGACATCCGCTTCCCCCGCCGCAATCTTGTCGATCCGGGTTGCCACATTGCCGCGAAACAGCACCACATTGAGATCGGGACGGACCGCCAGCAACTGAGCCTGGCGCCTCTGGGACGCGCTCCCGACCCGGCCGTTTCGGGGAATATCGGCGATCGACGCGGCGCCGATCAACGCATCACGGGGGTCTTCGCGTTCGAGCGCGGCCCCGATCACGATCCCTTCGGGCAACCAGGTCTCCATATCCTTTGCGGAATGGACCGCAATATCGACATTTCCGTCGAGCAACTGCTGATCGATTTCCTTGGTGAACAGCCCCTTACCACCGGCATCCGCGAGCGAACGATCGGTGATCGCGTCCCCACTGGTTCGGATCGGGAAGATCTCAGCTGGGGGCGCCTTGGGAAATGCCTGCGCCAACAGGTCCCGCACCATATGTGCCTGGGCCAGGGCGAGGGGGCTGCCCCGCGTGCCAATCCGGATCGGTTTCTCATTCATGCTGCCTCTCATAACGGTCAACGCCGCGAAGGCAAAATCCGTTTTTCAATTTCTTTGTGCCCTCATTTACGCCGAGCTCCCAAGCGACCTGCGACGCGCCGTTCAATTTGGGCTATATGAGCGCCATGAAGATCCTCGGAATCGAGACCAGCTGCGACGAGACCGCCGCGGCGATTGTCAGCGATAAACCCGGTACGTCGGGCGGCGGCACGATTGTGTCCAACGTGGTCCTGAGCCAGCTGGACGATCATCGCCCGTTCGGCGGTGTGGTGCCCGAGATTGCGGCCCGGGCACATCTCGAACATCTCGATTCTATTATCGTCCGCGCCCTCGATGAGGCCGGGCTTGGCCTCGATGCCCTCGACGGCATCGCGGCGACCGGCGGCCCAGGGCTGATCGGCGGGGTTCTGGTCGGCACGATGACGGCCAAAGCCATCGCCGCAGCACGCGGCCTGCCCTATGCGGCGGTCAATCACCTTGAGGCCCACGCCCTCACCGCGCGACTGACCGATGGTGTTGAGTTTCCTTATCTGCTGTTGCTTGTGTCGGGCGGGCACTGCCAGTTGCTCACCGTCGAAGGGCTTGGCCAGTTCACCCTGCTCGGCACCACCATCGATGACGCGATCGGGGAGGCCTTCGACAAGACCGCAAAGCTGCTTGGCCTCGGCTATCCCGGGGGCCCGGCCGTCCAGGCCGCCGCGGTGGGTGGTGACGCCACCCGCTTCAAACTCCCGCGACCCCTGAAGGGCCGCGAAGGGTGTGACTTCTCTTTCTCCGGACTGAAGACCGCGGTGCGAAAAGTCGCCCTTGGTCTCGGCCCATCCGAGAACCCGCAAGAGGCCAATGATCTCGCCGCATCGTTCCAGCTGGCCGTCTGCGACACGGTTGCGGATCGCTGCCAAAATGCCTTCGATATGTTCGCCCAATCTCACGGCTTTGACACGCCTACCCTCGTGGCCGCCGGCGGTGTGGCCGCCAACCTTGCGCTGCGCGACACGCTGGAAAGTATTTGTGCACCGCGCGGCATCCGCCTTGTGGTGCCCGCACCTGCGCTTTGTACGGATAATGCAGCCATGGTCGCCTGGGCCGGTCTCGAACGACTGCGCGCCGGGATCACCACCCCACTCGACTTCCGTCCTCGTCCGCGCTGGCCGCTGGCCGAATTGCGCGCCGACGCATAAACTTCTCTTCAACTTCATACCGCGACCCGATCCACCTATAGGCAATTGCGAGTTCACCATGGCGCAGACAATCCAGAAGATTGCCGTGATCGGCGCCGGTGCCTGGGGAACCGCCCTTGCTTCCGTCGCGCGCCGGGCGGGCCGTGACGTCGTCCTTCATGCCCATGAGGTCAAGACTGCGGACGCGATCAATACCGATCACGTGAACGCCGTCTTTCTACCCGACATTCCCCTCGACCCGGCCATTCGCGCCACCACCGATCTCGACGACGCGGTCGCCGAAGCCGACGCGCTTTTGATGGTGACCCCGGCGCAATTCCTACGCCCCACCCTGGCCCAGATCGCAAGCGCCCGACCACCAGCCGCGCCCATCGTCATTTGTGCCAAGGGGATCGAGCTCGACTCCGGAAAACTGCTGAACGAAGTCACCGAGGAAGTTGCCCCAGATGCCAATCTGGCCGTCCTGTCGGGTCCGACTTTCGCCGCCGAAGTCGCCCGCGGTCTGCCAACCGCCGTGACACTGGCCTGCGCGACCCCCGACACCGCCGCCGCCCTGGCCAAAGCGCTGGGCACGCCGAGTTTCCGCCCCTACACCGCCAGCGACATTATCGGGGCCGAAGTCGGCGGCGCCATCAAGAACGTCATCGCGATTGCCTGCGGGGTTGTCGACGGAAGAGGCCTTGGCCAGAACGCCCGGGCGGCAGTTATCGCCCGCGGCCTGGCCGAAATCTCCCGATTTGCCGCAGCTCTGAACGCCGACCCCCGCAGCCTGATGGGTTTGTCGGGCCTGGGGGATCTGACTCTAACCTGTACTTCGATCGCGTCTCGTAACTACGCCCTCGGCGCGACGCTGGGTGGCGGCACCTCATTCGCCGAGGCCCTGGCCGGACGCATGACCGTGGCCGAAGGGGTGACCACAGCACCGGCCGTGCTGACCCGTGCAGCAACTTTGCAAGTGGAGATGCCAATTTGCGCGGCCGTCAACGCGATCCTGCATGACGGTGCGGGCATCGACGACACCATCACCAGCGTGCTCGCACGACCGCTGCGCAACGAGGATTGAAAACCGGGACCGATTGGCATCCCGGCCCCGGCCCCTTATATCTGACATCTGATATCTGACGGCATAACCGACCAGAGGAACCATCACATGGCCTATTGGCTGTTCAAAACCGAGCCGGGCGCATGGTCCTGGGATGACCAGGTCAAGACGGGCACCGAACACTGGGACGGGGTTCGCAATTACCAGGCCAACAACAACATGAAGGCCATGAAGGTCGGCGACCAAGGCTTCTTCTATCATTCGGTCAACGAGAAGCAGGTGGTCGGCATCGTCGAAATAGTGCGCGAGCATTATCCCGATCACACTGATGACTCCCAACGCTTCGGCATGGTCGACATCAAGACCGTAATGCCGGTCAAAACGCCCGTCACGCTGGCGGGTTGCAAGTCGAACCCGAAACTTGAGAAGATGACCCTCGTGAACAACTCCCGCCTCTCGGTACAGCCGGTGACCCCGACTGAGTGGAAAGAAGTCTGCCGCATGGCCGGCGTGAAGGCATAAACCAGCCGGCCCTCCTGCTTCGCAAGGCTCAGCATGAGGGCCTCACCCTGAGCTTGACGAAGGGCGGGGCCCGGAAGAGATATCTCCAATGACTGAACATGATAACGACAAACCGGTGATGCGCGGCAACCGTCGTGTGCTGTGCCATATCGACGAGGTCAGCGAAGCCGGCAAGGGGTTCACCCTGCACCGCATCTTCAAGGAAAAGCCCGAAGCGACGATGCCGATTTTCCTGATCCCGGATGGGGCAGATATTCACTGCTACATGAATATGTGCCCGCATCAGGGGATCACCCTGGAACCACGACCTGACACGTTTCTCGATGTCGGACGCGAGCTGATCCAGTGCTCTACCCATGGCGCGAAGTTCCGCAAGGAAGACGGCTATTGCACCAAGGGGCCCTGCATTGGCCGGTCCCTGACCAAACTGCCGGTGATAATCGATGATGACGGCATAGTGCTGTTCGGCGCCTGAAAACGCACCCCCAATCGTATGAGTTGTACGGGCCGACCGATTTCCCGATAATGCCGCACAACAAATCCGGCCCCGCAAAGAGGGTCGGGAAACCTGATCAAAAGGGAGCGCGCGCGCCATGTCTCTAGAAATTTATCCGGTACCCGAAGCATGGGCCACGCGCGCCTGGGCGGACAACGCCAAGTATCTCGAAATGTACGACCACTCCATCAAGGACCCGAACGGGTTCTGGGGCGAGCACGGCAAGCGCCTCGACTGGATAACCCCCTTCACCAAGGTCAAGAACGTCTCCTACGACGCCGACGATCTGCACGTGAAATGGTACGAGGACGGAGTGCTCAACGCCTCAGCTAATTGTCTCGACCGGCACCTCGCGACCCGCGGTGATCAAGTGGCCATCATCTGGGAGGGCGACGACCCCAAGGACGATGCCAAGATCACCTACAAGGATCTGCACGCGCGGGTCTGCCGTATGGCCAATGGCATGAAGCAGCTCGGCGTCGCCAAGGGCGACCGGATAACGATCTATCTGCCAATGATCCCCGAGATCGCCGTCGCGATGCTCGCCTGCGCGCGGATCGGCGCGGTTCACTCGGTGGTGTTTGGCGGATTCTCGCCAGACTCGATCGCCGGCCGCATCCAGGATTGCGAATCCACTTTCGTCATCACCTCAGATGAAGGCCTGCGCGGCGGCAAATCCATTCTTCTCAAGGACAATGTAGACAAGGCCCTCGAGCAGTGCCCCGACGTCAAGAATTGCGTCGTGGTCAAACGGACCGGGGCCGATATCGGCTGGGTCGACAATCGCGACGTCTGGTACCATGAGCTGACCGAAGCCCAGTCCGACGACTGCGCACCCGAACCGATGAGCGCTGAAGATCCGCTCTTCATTCTCTATACGTCTGGATCGACCGGGAAGCCGAAAGGCGTGTTGCACACCACCGGCGGCTACATGGTCTACGCCGCGATGACCCACCAGTATGTCTTCGATTATCACGACGGGGACGTCTACTGGTGCACCGCCGATTGCGGCTGGATCACCGGCCACTCCTATATCGTCTATGGCCCGCTCGCCAATGGCGCGACTACGATGATCTTCGAAGGTCTGCCCAACTACCCCACCGCCTCGCGGCACTGGGAAGTTTGCGACAAGCATCAGGTCAACATCTACTACACCGCACCGACGGCGATCCGCGCCCTGATGCGCGAGGGTGATGAGCCGGTAAAGAAAACGTCCCGCAGCTCAATCCGTCTGCTCGGCACGGTCGGGGAACCGATCAACCCTGAAGCCTGGCAGTGGTACAACAACGTGGTTGGCGAGGAACGCTGCCCGATCGTGGACACCTGGTGGCAAACCGAAACCGGCGGCATCCTGATTACCCCGCTGCCCGGCGCGACGGCCACCAAGCCCGGCTCGGCCACGCGGCCGTTCTTCGGCATCCAGCCGGTACTGGTCGATGCGGAAGGCAAAACCCTCGACGGCGCGGCCGCGGGAAATCTCTGCATCGCCGACAGCTGGCCGGGGCAAATGCGGACCGTCTATGGCGACCATCAGCGTTTCATCGACACCTATTTCAAGACCTATCCGGGCATGTACTTCACCGGCGATGGCTGTCGCCGCGACGAGGATGATTATTACTGGATCACCGGCCGGGTCGATGACGTGATCAATGTATCGGGTCACCGCATGGGCACCGCCGAAGTCGAAAGCGCCCTGGTCGAACATGACAACGTGGCCGAGGCGGCCGTGGTCGGGTATCCCCACGACATCAAGGGGCAGGGCATCTATGCCTATGTCACCCTGAAGCTGGGGGTCGAGACGAGCGACGAGCTGCGCAAGGAACTCGTCCAGTTCGTGCGCAAACAGATCGGCCCGATAGCGACGCCGGACCTGCTGCAATGGGCCCCGGGCCTGCCGAAAACCCGATCGGGCAAGATCATGCGCCGCATCCTACGCAAGATCGCCGCCAACGAACACGACCAGCTCGGCGACACATCCACCCTGGCCGATCCGACCGTGGTCGATGACCTCGTCGACAACCGGCAGAACCGCTAGTCCCCGATCCAACAGGAGTAGATTGCATGCAAGTCGCCATGGTTGAGTTCGCCGTCGGCCCGGACCGGGTCGATGCTTGCGTTGCTGCCCTCAAGGGCATCACGGGCACGCTGGTCGCCGCCCAGCCGCAGTTCCACGGCGCAACCGTGCACGTGGAAAAAGCGCCGGGCACCGTCATCAACTACATGCTCTGGGACACCCATGAGGACTTCATCAATTTCCGGGATTCCAACGCTGAAAAAATCGGTTAGGTGCTCGGAGAGTTCGGCCCGAAGGGTCGGATGATTGATATCGTTACAGAGATCGCCCCACTCTGAACTCGATTACCGCTGCAGATGCGCCAGCACCAGCGCGCGGGCGTCGGCGAGCGCGTCATGGGTGCGGCCCGTTTCGGCCAGTCCGAAATGTGCGGGAAGTTCCGAACTCATAAGCTGACGTTCTCTGATCGCGCGGATCGGCGGATTGATGTCGTGCCACGTACAATCCGCCAGCGGATTGTCGAGGTTTTTCTCGGCGTATTCTTCCACGATGACCACATCGTCGCGTCCATGGGTGAGGATCGGCAGCGCTCCAACAAATTCTGCAAACCCATCGAGGCCCTCGCGGTTTGGCACACCCGCCCGCGCAATATCAGCATTGGTGATCCCGGTCAGGTCGATCAGGTAATCCGAAAGCAACGGGTTCAGGGTCGGCTGGACCAGCGCCATGAAGGCGGCAGTCTCTTTCAGCCCACCATCCCGGCTAACCCGCACCGCGCCGATTTACACAATCTCGCGGAATTCCCCCGGGCCGCCCCAGTTGCGCGCATGGGCGCCTTCCCAGGATGGGTATTCGAGATCGGCGACAATGAAGTCACCCGCCGGGAGATTCATCATTAGAGTCAGAAATCAACGCAGCGCCCGTCGCGCTCCCAATCCCCAAAGCGGGTTGGTTCGGGACCTTTCGGGCCGCCGAGTTCGGTCACTTTATCCGGGTCCGAAGCTTTGGCGTCCGGTTCCGGCTTTGCCGTATTTTGGACGGGTTTGGGTGCTGTAGTCGTCGGGCGGTGCGGGGCACCGTCCGGGGTCCGCTCGCGATAGCGCGGCGCGGCACCGGTTGTGTTTTCAGTTTCATCGACCATGTCTTTGATATGGACTATCGAGCCGGGTTTGCCAAGCCGCGCGTGCGACGATCGGGCTTCAAAGCGTGAGAGAGTAAACATGATGAGTTACGTCAAAACCGCAATCTTGCTCGCCGCGCTCACGACGATTTTCATGGTCGCCGGGTTTTTGCTGGCCGGGCAAGGGGGCATGTTGATCGCGCTGGTGTTGGCCGCGGGGATGAACCTGTTTGCCTGGTGGAATTCGGGCGCCACCGTGCTGCGCTACTACAAGGCCAAAGAAGTCGACGGAAATCATTCCCTGCACCGGATCGTCGCCGGGCTCGCCCAGCGCAGCGGCCTGCCGATGCCCAAGGTCTATTTGATCGAGAACCCACAACCCAACGCGTTTGCCACCGGGCGCGGGCCCAACAACGCGTCCGTTGCTGCCACCACGGGGTTGTTGCAGCTGATGAACGAACGCGAGGTTGCCGGGGTGATGGCCCATGAGCTTGCCCATGTAAAAAACCGCGACACGTTGATCATGACAGTGACCGCCACTTTTGCCGGCGCGATCTCGATGCTGGCGAATTTTGCGCTGTTTTTCGGCGGCAACCGCAACAACCAGATGGGCTTTGTTGGGGTGCTGGCGATGATGATCCTCGCCCCTATGGCCGCGATGCTGGTGCAGATGGCGATCAGCCGCACACGGGAATACGACGCCGACCGGGGCGGGGCGGAAATCTGTGGCGATCCGGACTGGCTCGCCGATGCGCTGGAAAAGCTCGAAACGGGCTCAAAACGCATCGATAATCAGGCGGCGGAGAACAATCCGGCCACCGCGCACATGTTCATCATCAATCCGCTCCACACCAACAGGCGTGACAAGCTATTTTCGACCCACCCCAGCACCACCAATCGGGTAGTAAAATTACGGGAAATGTCTATAATTTCAACACTTTATTCCGCTGTGGAGCCCACCACTCCACGAGGGCCCTGGTCACCGCGCAAAGCCGCCAATCGATCCCGGGGCAGCGTTCCCGGCGCCGGGTCGCGGCGGGGTCCCTGGGAGCGAAAATGAGTGTTTTGACCCAAAATGTGGATAGAAATTTAATACATTGTCCACATCTGGTGGGATCTACATCATTTTGTGGTCTTGCCCCCCTATTCCCACATGATCTAGTCTTCGAGCCGGGATTGAGAATGCTTCAAAAGCACCCTCTAAGCGTGAACAAACAGATGGGACGACGACATGTCATGGACTGACGAACGGGTAGCGATGCTTCGTGAATTATGGGCGAAAGGTCTGAGCGCGAGCCAGATTGCCGTCCAGTTGGGGGGGGTTACCCGCAACGCGGTCATCGGCAAGGCCCATCGCCTGGGTCTGGAAAGCCGCCCCTCACCGATCCGGGGCAATGGCAGCGGTTCGCGCCGGCGCAACCGAGCGATCGACCGGGCGCTCGAAGCCAAGGCCCTGCGCGGCACCATGGCCGACGAGGAAATCGGCGGCGAAAAAATCGTGCCTGACGGCAACCAGCGCATTTCCGAACCGTCCCTGCCGCCGATCGCGCGCCGGGGCGGCGATGTGCAGGACTGTCTGTGGCCAAGCGGCGATCCGGGTCAGGATAATTTCAGCTTCTGTGAGGCCGATACGGTTCCCGGACGGCCCTATTGCGACAAGCATTGTGCCTTGGCCTATATCCGCAAAGACCGCAGCGCCGCCTAGGCTCCCATCTCTTCATCAAATATTGCGACCGCAGCCAGGTGCCAAACCTGCTGCGGTCGTTTCGTATTTGGGTCATAAAGCGCCATGGCTGATCCCCGCGAAATTTCCTGTGACATTCTCGACGTCGTCCTCGAAGGCGCGACGCCCCTCGACACGGCCCTGAACGACCACAAGGGTCTCGCCCAACTTGAGCCGCGCGACCGGGCGCAGGTTCGCCGGATCGTCGCCACCACATTACGACGGCTGGGGGAAATCGACGCGCTCCTCAAGGCCCGCCTCGACCGGCCTATTTCCAGTCGTCATACCCGCATCCGTAATATTCTGCGCATCGGGATTGCCGAACTTGTGTTCCTGGAGACTCCGCCCCACGCCGCCGTCGATGCTGCTGTCCGGGTCTCCGCTCAGCACCGCAAGGGCGCGCTCAAGGGGCTGGTCAATGCTATCCTGCGCCGGGTGGTACGCGACCAAAGCGGAGAAGGAACACTTCCGCACCCCGACACCCCTGGTGAAGCCAACACGCCGAACTGGTTATTTGCCCGCTGGAATACGAATTTTGGTCTTGAGACCGCCGAGGCCATCGCGGCCTCCCACCTGGTTGAAGCCCCTCTCGATATCACTCTGTCGCGCAAGGTGGATCCCACCGATTGGGCGGGCCAGCTGGAGGCTGAAATCCTGCCGAGCGGCAGTCTGCGCCGGACCGGCGGGGGACGAATTTCCGAACTCCCCGGTTTCAATGACGGTCACTGGTGGATCCAGGACGCCGCCGCGGCTCTGCCGGCGCGTGTGCTTGGCAATATCGAAGGCCAACGGGTAATCGACCTTTGCGCCGCCCCGGGGGGCAAAACCCTGCAGCTCGCCGATGCGGGCGCCCATGTCACCGCCGTCGATATCTCGAATACGCGGCTCGGCCAGTTGCAGGAAAACCTCGGCCGCACAGGGCTGGACGCCGATATTGTTGGTGCCGATGCCATTGAGTGGCGCCCGGAAACGCCAGCGGACGCGGTTCTGATCGATGCGCCCTGCACCGCGACGGGCACCATTCGGCGTCACCCGGACATCCCGCGCCGACGTCGCTCGAAAGATATAGAGGCGGTCATCTCGCTGCAGCAGGGCCTGCTTGCCGCCGCGGTCGACATGGTTCGTCCCGGCGGCACGATTGTCTACGCGGTCTGCTCCCTCGAGCCTGAAGAAGGCCCCGAACAGATCGCTGCCCTGTGTGCGGCCGGCGCGCCGGTCACCATCACCCCTCTAGACCCAGCCGAATGGACCGACTTCGACGGTCTGACCCCCGCCGCGATCACGCCGGATGGGGCCTTGCGCACCCTGCCCTGCCATTGGGGAGAACGAGGCGGGATGGACGGGTTTTACGTCGCCCGTCTGACCAAAAACTAAAGCCACGCGACCGCGCACAGCTCATCTTGCGGCGCAACGCACAAATCGGGTACCAAAAACCATGGCTTCGTCGCCCATTCAGATAGCACCATCAATCCTTGCCGCCGACTTCGCCCAGCTCGGCGCGGAAGTCCGTGCCGTGGCCGCAGCCGGCGCGGATTGGATCCATATCGATGTGATGGATGGACATTTCGTCCCCAACATCACCATCGGCCCGGGCGTCGTGAAAGCGTTGCGACCCCATTGCGACCTGCCCTTTGATGTCCATTTGATGATCAGTCCCGTCGATCCGATGATTGAGGCATTTGCGGATGCGGGGGCAGATATTATTTCACTGCATCCCGAAGCCGGACCGCATTTGCACCGTTCTCTTCAGACTATTCGCGGGTTGGGGAAAAAGGCCGGCGTGGTGCTCAATCCGGCCACACCGGTGAACGTGATCGACAATGTGATGGATATGGTCGACTTGATTCTGGTGATGACAGTCAATCCAGGCTTTGGGGGACAGGCATTCATCGAAAGCCAGCTCGACAAAATTTCCGAATTGCGCACCCGCATCGACAGCCATGTTGCAGCTGGTGGACAGACGATCGACTTGGAGGTCGATGGTGGGGTTGATCGAAATACCGCGCCGCAAGCCATTGCAGCGGGCGCGAATGTCCTCGTCGCCGGCACCGCGACGTTCCGTGGCGGACCGGAAGCCTATGCGGACAACATCACCACCATGAAAGCCGGCTGATGGAGCGGGTCGCGTGAGCGGGAACGTCTTCCAGGAACTACGCTACGGCGTTGGCAAACTGATCTACGCCACACCGATTTATCGCTACACCCTTGTGGGGCGTGCGCCCTCCGAGCTGGCGGTCGTCCCGCCGGACCCCTGGCCCGGTAACGCCGAACGCGGCGCCGCAATTTCTGCCGGTGAACTCTCTTTTCTGGGCGAAACCGTGCGCAGCGGCAAACATGTCTGGCATCCCGACGGGATGAGTGAGGCCTGGCGGGCCGAACTGCACAGTTTTGACTGGCTGCGCGATTTGCGGGCGGTGGGTGGGGACGCCGCCCGTCGCCGCGCACGCGATTTGGTCGGGGACTGGATCGATCGACAATCGAGCTGGCAGGAAATCGCCTGGCGCCCCGACGTCCTGGCCACCCGACTTTATGCCTGGCTCGGACAGCATGATTTTTTCTGCTCCTCCGCCGATGATGATTACCGCCGACGCTACCTGGCCAACATCGCCCGCCAAACCAAACATCTGGCGCGGGTATTGCCGGGCGGGGTCGAAGGGGCCGG
>MEHZ011546921.1_pt1 | contig 25738 bp, 33 predicted proteins | sample 897221 | NCBI WGS metagenome assembly MEHZ01 (sample SAMN05514161, study PRJNA337945) | marine metagenome | isolation source: marine surface water | place: Arctic Ocean | collected 2007-12-13
TATGTATATAAAGAAGAGTAGAAACATTAATCCTTTATATAGCATCATACCTAGTATTGTGAGTAAAAACCCCATTACTCCGATAAACATCAGTTTACCACTATCGTCTATGGACTTTCTATTGTAATAATCTTTAGTGTTTGTTATCATCCTTGTTTAGTTATCCAGCCATGCATAAGACCTCCTGTCATTCTATTGTCTATAGTCTTATAGTCTCCAATTGATTCACAGTGTTTGAAGTCATTTATTAGTCTTAGAGTATCTATAGGTGACTCTCCTTTAATGGTATATAGATCTCCTTTATACCTATATGTGTCTACAGATGATTCATCTATACCTTCCTCCATAGTCTAGTTTTTATTATAAAATACATCCCATATACCTCTTATAAGGAGTATGATCATTAATAGTCCAACGGTATAGTCATTTATCATTTAATTGTATTGTAAGGTTATTAATAGATGTCTGAATACTTATAACACTTATAGTGGCACCGCTTATGGCATCTATCATGAATTTTGGTCTAGTCTGACCGATAAACTGCCTCAGCCACCTATGCGAGCCTATCTCTCCTCCGTAGTTCTCTCTATAGATGAGTATCCTTACCAGAGAAATTCGCTTTTGTTCGTCCAATATACACATATAATGGAAGTCTTCGAACTTAGATCTAGATACCCCTATGAACACCCTATCTCTCTTACCGTCTATCTTATAGAGCACCCCATTGTTGATGTCATATTGTCTTGATAGTAGCACCTCATGGCCGTAATACTTACTCAATTGACGGTATGCCTTTGAATTTACCTTGGAATTTATAGTGTAATCAAGGTTGGTAAAGGAAAAAAACGCGAGCGAGGTGAGTAATATTAGAATCCTTACCATGGACTCCCTCTTGAACACACTAAATACAGTAACACCACACCTACAATATACATATAACACCACCTTGCATTGTCTTTTTGTCTATGCTCCTTTGAAATACTACCATAACGCTTACGTTCAATATGGTTTTTCACTAGATTACCTATAACTATTACTATAGTGTATGATAAAATTGCTATTATTACGTTATTGTACATATTGTATACCTGTTTATTACTATAATATAGAGACTTTTTTAATGGGATCCAACTAAATACATGGGAAATTTTCCGGGGAATTTTTGTATCTATAGTTTTATTTTACTATATTTATAGTATATGAGTAATCTTTACATATACGGTTGTAGTTTTTCACAAGGTTCTTGGGTAAATATCAAGAAACATGGCAACCATTCCCCGTTTTATCAGAATCAATTTCAGAGTTGGTATTGGGGTATCCAAGTAGCAAATTACTTTGGATTGGGGTTACAAGAAAGAGCAATAGGAGGAGGGGCAAATTACACTACTCTCTCAAGAGTGATGGAGGATAGTCATCAATACAGCAAGGGAGACAAAGTTATAATAGGTCTAACAAAGGGTAATAGGTACTCTTTAGAACCTATAAGGAAGATGGATTTCGAACAGGGAGAGGATACTTATTCAGATATCAATGTTGGTATGGCGAATGAGTATTTCAGAAGAGAAGATAGTGGAGAGTTAGAAAGATTAAAAGATAATTTTAAAAATAACTTCTTTAATAGTCCAACTCTAGATGGGTTTGGTGATGATGAGTTAGGTATACTAATGCATTTCCATAAAATATGGAGAGCAGACTTAGATACTGTTTATGACAAACACTACAGTGTACAGTTTAAACAGTTACAAGGTATGCTATACCGATCTGGAGTAGATTCCTATATATGGCAGTATGACATATGGGGTGAATTTCAACGTGTAATAGATTGGTTAGAAATGAGACGTAACTTAAATCAAAGAAAAGTAGACTATCATTGGTCTCCTAATGGTAATACTTCCTTCGCTGCTTATGCTATTTCTCAAATACTACAAGATAACAGTTATTGGGATAAATCAGGAGTACGGTCTTATAAAAAAATACTTAACCATAACATCCTAAGTGATCTAAAGCCGTTTGTTGACACAAACTTTGAGCTTGATACCTCCTGGTGTGATGAAAAAACATATCCTTGGTTAAAAAACAGAAAGGATATTTATTAATATGCAACCAGTTGATCCACATAAGTTATTTGATATCTTCCATAATGAAGATGAGGCTATCTATGAAGAGCACGGCGTCAAAAAAGCTTTAGATAGTTCTTATGTACTTATGGGAATGGTTGTGCGTGGAGTTGAGAACTTCCATTTAATGGATGTAATGTATTCTAGACAATACCCGAAAGAGTACAAACGCAATAGGAGAGCTATAGCAGTAAAATACTTTTCTAAACTACTAATATATTTGAATCGAATTGAAGACAATCCTGTCAAAGTAATTGAAGAGATGGAGAATGGTTTTGATTTAACTCAGATAGTAGTAGCTTTAGATTTCCTAAGAGAGTTTTTTGAAAAGATGGAGCATTATGAGAAATGTGCTACATTGAAAACTTACATAGACGCTTGTATATATGAAAACACAAACTAACAAATTAAAACTTTAATTATGATTTTAGTAATTTTCGGTATAGTATTTGCAGCAGCTTTATTCTTTATAGTTAAAAAAAGAAATGATGCTAAGAATGCTAAGACTGTAACCACTTCACAAAAGAGAACATCTCAGGTAGTAAAACCTAAACCTAAAGCGTACACTGTTCCAAAAGGACAAGGTTATGACAGTAATGGTAATCCGGTAAAAATGCCTAAAGAAGTAGGTGCAGATTTTAAAGCGAGAGAGGCTCACCATTATTATGTGAATGGTAGAAGCTAGTACTTTTTGGTTCTTTGGTTGTAGTATGACCTCAGGTCACGGCCTTAATTGGGAGTGGTTGGGAGATAACTACCTAGAACGAAAGAAAAATAAAGAGTTGTGGAAGCAAATTGGTGATGGGTATGAAGATACCATTTTTCCTAAGTTACTAGCCGAACATTTCGGTATGAAGTATAAGAATTATGCTGTCTCAGGGCAAAGTAACCAAACCATCTTAGTACAGTTGTCAAATTGTTTACACTTAATGAAAAAAGGAGATAAAGTATGGGTCAATTCAACTTGGCCTATGCGTTTACCTATTCCTCATCCAGAATTAGACCGTTTAGTTGAAACTATGGTACCTATGTGGATGAATAATGACGGTAGTTTAGATTATCAAGATGAACTAATACCACCTATATGGGGTGAAGATAGGAATGAAGTTATAAAGTTATTTATACAAAAAGTTTTAGGAGCTAATTCCCAGCCGCTACAAAGGGTGTACAAAACAGCTTTATACGATATTACTTTACATCTCAATAATATAGGTATAAAGTCTTTCTTATGGGATGCTACTGAGAGAGCTCATCATTATCAAGGAATAAAGCAATGGAAGCCAGGTATAGAAGATGCACATCCTTCACCTAAAGGTCATAAGAATATATTTAACGATGTGTTAAAAGAGTTTATATAATATGTTGTGGGTGTTTGGAGATAGCTTTGCAGGTAGCCATTGCCGTTTAGATGATGAATCTAGAACAGAAAAAGAGTTTCCATTTACCGAATATACGTGGCAATACCTATTGGCACAGAAGTATGAACAAGATTTTAAATTAAAAGGATTAGGGGGAGCTTGTAATGAAGATACGTTTAAAGTTATTACAAAGTACTTACACTTAATAAAACCTGGGGATATAGTGCTAACTATTCTTACCTCGCCTCGTAGGCAATTGGAAGTAACAGAAGATAAATACACATTCAGTGGATTAAAGCGACACTATACTTCCATATTGTATAACGAACCACCACCTGAAGGACATCCTCTTGTTACAAGTCATTTAGGTAATAACAGTGTAGATGAAGAAACAGAAGCATGTAGAATATTAAGAATGGATAAATATAATACGTCTGGTAAGGTGAGCGGTGCTTGGTTATACTGGACTCTTGACTACTGGCAATCATTTGTTAATTACTTTACTAGTATAGGTGTCAAGTGTGTCGGTTCTGGTTTTGGAGCACTAAGTGGAGATATACATTATGACGATTGGGTAACACTACATGAGAGTTATTTATGTGATTGTAAGCATTTTAGTAGAGAAGGACACAAGTATAACTATATTGTACTAGACTATGCTCTTCAGAACAACCTTAACTATGTAGATCTCAAATATATACTACAAAATTACCCAAAAGATAAGTTACCTGCATTAAAAATCTAGTAGATAAGTTTGTAACCCGAATAATTATGCCTATATTTAAGTATATTAATAATAAAAAATAAAGGTTATGTTGTTACAAGTTTTTTTAGGTGGTTTTGTTAGTGGAGTAATTCTTCTCATTTCTATCTTTTTCTTTAAAGTGATTATAAATTACATAGTAGTCAATCGAGAGCAATCTTGGTTTGGTATAAGTCTACTAATTACTATGCTGATGTTATTTGCTAGTTGTAGTAAAGAAGAAGTATTCGAAGATGTATGCGGTAAGTGTTTAGTGGAGTTTAATGTACCGTTCGAACAAGATGGTAACGGTTACTATATTGCCAATCTTACCTATAACCGTTCAGGATCAGCTAGATTTAGTATAGATACTTTTGCTACTATTTCAGAAAATGCATACACTTACTCTATATTTAAAGGTGATATAGTTGTTAGTGAAGCAATGATGGTTGATATGGTACAGGAGTCTAGACTTAATCACGACATTAAAGGTTATACAAAACGTATAGTAGGACCAGTACTTACTAAATTTATAGGAGATACCCTTACGGTAGACGTTGAAACCTATTGGGAAGGTAATACTTCTTGGGAAGTAACTAAAAATACTTTGAAATTTATTATAAATTAGTTGATTCTTAAAAAAATTTTTATTATCTTAAAGATATATTAAATAATATATAGAATATAATAATACAAATAGTTAACTTAATAAGTATAGTAGATAAAAAATATATAAACTAATATAAATTATAGTTTTAATAATATAGTATATAATAATAACTAAATAAACAACAAATATATGTCTTTAACAGCAGAGAAAATAGCTAAAAACTACGAAAAGCATTTAAAAATTGTAGATACATACATTACCGATCGTAAGGATCAGGTAAAAGCTATGCTTACTAAAATGGAAGAGACATATATTATGGCTCCTGCTAGTGGTAAATCTTGGTATCATAACGCATTTGGAGGTGGATATGTTGATCATGTAAATAGAGTAGTGGAATATGCGGTGAAGCAGTCTAGGTTATACGAAGAGATGGGTGGAACAATTGATTACACCGAAGAAGAACTTGTCTTTGCCGCATTATTCCATGATTTAGGTAAGATAGGTGACGGTGACAAACCTAATTACTTACCTCAGACCGACAAATGGCGTCAAGATAAACTATCAGAGATGTATACCAACAACTCAGACTTAGATTTCATGCTTATCCCAGACCGGTCTTTGTTTATATTACAAAAAAATGGCATTATAGTTAGTCAAAAAGAGTTTTTGGGTATTAGGTTACATGATGGTGTGTTCGATGAAGCTAATAAAGCTTACTTCTTTAGCTATCAAGAGTCATCTAGACAGAAAACCTCAATAGTCTCAGTACTACACAGTGCAGACTTCTTGGCATCCAAGGTAGAGTACGATATTTGGAAGAGAAATGGAGGTTCCTCCAAACCAACAGTCGTAAAAACAAAAAGCTCTACAGGAAGACCAGTAAAATCATCGGAAGGACTAACTAATATCTTAAAAAACCTATAATGGAACATAATCTTACACTTTTTTACGGAATAACTGGTGGTTTAGTTGGTATTCTACTTATTTTTATCTATATTTTAAGAAACCTACTACTAAAGGTTGAAAGATATGAAGATGTAGTAGAAAAACAAGTAGGATACATAAGAAGTATCTCAGAACTTATTAATAAATCACAAACACACATAAAAAGTCTAGATGAAAAAGGGGTCTTTGAATCAGATGATGAAACTGGAGTATTTTTTGAGGCATTAAAAGCACTTCAAGAAAAAATCAACCAGTTCGTGGTATCACAAGATTATGGCAAGAGCAAAAAGTAAAGCTAATTACTTTACAAGCGAAACAGAGGAGTACATAAAAAAATATAACGTTTCAACTGACCCTGAATACAGGGCTAAGATATTTACCGAACATATTTACCAACCTTTCTACAAGTTAGCGGAAAATATCATACATACTTTTAAATTTTACTATACAGACGTAGATAGAATAGAAGATCTAAAGCATGAGATAGTTTCTGTGTTATTAGAAGAAAAAATAATGAAATTTGATCCAGATAATGGAGCAAAAGCATATTCATATTTTGGTACCATTGTTAAGAGGTGGTTGATCAACTACAACAATAAGAACTATAAGAAGTTAAAACAGATAGGGTCATTTTCCGAAATGGAGGAATCATACGACGGAACTCAATCTTATCTCTCAGACGAAAGAGTAACGTTATCTAAGTTTATTGACGGTTGGGTTGGTTTAACTTATGACCAATTAGATGAAATGTTTATAAAACAATCAGAGAAAGAGATCGCTGATGCAGTGTTGACATTATTTAAAACAAGACATGATTTAGAGATCTTTAAGAAAAAAGCTCTTTATATATACATAAGGGAGATGACTGATTGTGAGACACCATCCTTAACAAAAGTAATATCAGTGCTTAAAGAAGATTTTAAATCTAAGTATATGGTACTGCATGAACAAGGTCTTATTACAAATAAACCTTTGTAACTCTATTTATAATAAACATATATAATTATGAGTTTAGACAAAGAAATCTTTTCCGGCAAGACTTTATCTGACCTCTTTAGTGAGATTCACGACAACTCTACAAACACCAGAGTGCAAGTAAAAGCATTAATAGGTGAGTTGAAACCTTTAGTTGAAAACGTAGGAGATGCAACATTGATTGTACCTATGATAAAGGAATACATGGAGATAGGCGTTAAGAATGATGAACAGTTAATCAAATTAGCTACTATCATACAACGAATTGAAAGTGCAGCAGCTAAAGGAGAAACAAGTGAGCTATTCGACTTTGATGGTCTTCAAGACCTACTAGATGATTCTAGAGAGATAGACGAAGAAGTAGATAACATATCAGGACAAGAAACAGATGAACAGGAGTAACGGTATAAGTTTATCAGGGGTACCTGGAGATAGTGACGGGATATACGGTAGAGTTATCGACATTATTATGGACGCTAACCACGTTGAGTATAACGAAAGAGGAGCTAGTAGTTCACTCTACGGTGTATTTTTTAGAGAGATAGGAAGACCCTACGATGAAGATAGAGATGTAAAAACAGATTTTGCATACAGTCAAACAGATGGATCTTTGAGAATACCACTTAAAGGTGAAGTGGTAAAGATAGAGTATCAACCTAGTACTGATAGGGATAAAAATGCTAAAGCAACAACACAGTATTGGACTAGAGTAGTCAATATGTGGAACCATCCACAACATTCAGCAAGTCCATTAGGGTCTGTAGATGAGAATGATTTTGGAGAAGATTTCAAAGAAACAACCGATGTAAACCCACTTCAAGGCTTTCCTGGAGACGTACTCATGGAAGGTAGACATGGTAATTCGTTAAGAATGGGTGGTACTAATTTTACCAGTAATATCTTTTCAGATGAGGAAAATAACGGTAAACCTTTTACCATTTTAAAGGTAGGTCAGGAACCATTAGAACCTCATTTTAACCCAACTGTTGAAGAAATAAATAAAGATAAGAGTTCAATTTATATGATGTCTGACCATAAAGTAGGTCTTATAGAATCAAATGTAAACATACTGGGGTATAAACCAGGTGATGAACCTGATACTGCTGAAGCATACAAAGGACCTCAAATCGTGATTAATTCAGATAGATTGTTTTTTAACGCAAGAGAAGAGTCAGTTTTTATATCCGGTAAAGAAGAAATTGGATTAGCAGCTGACAAAATAGTGTTTAATGGAAATGAGTATGTAGGAATGGATGCTAAAAGAATATTCTTAGGTACCAATTCATATGATGAAGATGAACCTGCACTTAAAGGGGCTACAACCAAACAATGGTTAAATGATTTAGTAACATACCTTGATCTAACTGCTCAAGTACTAAGCGTAACACCACCAGCAGGTACTCCTTTTGCAGTAGTTGCAGTAGGTGCATTTGCGACACTGTCAGCAAGTCTAAAGTCACATGCACTATTGTTGCACACTATTGAATCAAGAAAAGTATTTATAGATAAAATATAATGGCATACTTAAGAATCCCACCTAGTTTCCTACCTGGCATTATTTCTAAAATAGTATCCAAGTTAGAAGTTGAACTTAATACAAGAGTACAGGCAGAAGTAGGAAAAATTATAGATACGATAAGATCAGAAGGATGTCCTGCTGAATTAGGTAGAGTTGTACAAAAGGTCAAAGGATTAGGAGATGGAGTCAGTATGCTACAATCTCGTTTAACACAATTTAAAAAGTTACCTGAAATTCTCCTCATACCTATCGGTATATTAGAAAAAATAGCTAAAGTAATATTATCACTACCAGTACCTCAATCACCTTCACCTATACCCGGACTACCTATATCCGTTACAAATAAGTTAACTGATTTAATTATTGTAACATATGAATTTATTGCTCAGAAAAAAGAAGATGCTGAAGCAATAGTACAAGTTGTAAATGGACCTGCTATTAGGTTACAGTTTATAAATCGACAACTCCAAAGAGTAAATAGACTAACTGGTATATGTAGAGTACAAGCATCTTTAGAAAGAAAATTAGAAGAAGGGGAGCTTACATTTGAAGAGTTAGTTGAAAGAGGGTTAATTAATGATGAAGGAGGTTTTGTAACTTCCGATTTAGGTAGACAGTACTTAGGAGGCAGGGAAGGTAGATCAATTTCAGACCTTGCCAAACAATTAGGCATTAGTAACGAAGAGGTAGTTGGCAGGTTAAAAGATACAAACTCAGTATCAGATCTAGATGATGATGATTTAGAAACTGATAGAAAATTAAACGACTTATTTAACAAGTTAGAAGGGTTAGGTCTAGATATTGTAACAGATATAAGACAAGAACTAGATTCTTTTAGTACAACCCCTAATGATAAAGAAATTGACGGTGACTTCTTTCACAGAGGACCGAACGGAATATTATACAGATTAGAAATAAGAAATGATATTAAATCACCTAAAGTGGCTGTAAAAAGATTTGCAGTAGCATTAGATGACGAAGGTGTTGTAGTTTTAGAAGGACCTAAATCCTTTGCATCTGACACAAAAATACTATTAAACGAAATAAAATTCAGAATAGATAATCAACTTGCTTAACCAAACTATTTATAAATATGAAACTGGACCAACTACGTAAGGTAATACGAGAAGAAGTTAGAGCAGCTGTTAAGGAGGAGTTACAAGACGTAATGAATGAAGCAGTTAAACATGCTTCTACTCCCAATACAATGCAAGAAGTACCTAAAGGTCAACCAAAACAATGGTCAGCGGGTAAATCTGCAACTTTAGATGAAATGCTTCAAGACACAAGAGCATCAATGACAGGTCAAGATATGAAGAACATATCTGGCAATACAGGTGTTGAAAAACCTAACTTTGCATCAATGATGTCAAATCAACTAGTAAGAGAATCATCAGGACCAGCTCCTGGGTTGGACCTTTCACTAATACCTGGTTTGAATAAAGCTAAATCTATTTTAGATGCAGCTTATGCAAAAGATAAAAACAAAAGAGCATAACTATAATGGCATTCGAAGTAAAAAAAATAGCACCAATAGACCTACAACCTAGAAAGGCAGTAGGTGTAAAACTACCTTTTTCAGGTAAGGCTGTTTTTAATCAAACATTCCAAACAAAAGAAGCACTTAAGACTAACTTAATAAATTACTTTTTAACTGCAAGAGGAGAAAGGTACCTTAACCCTACGTTTGGTAACAGACTTCAAACATTACTATTTGAACAACTCACACAACAGAAAATTGCTCAAATTGATGAACTAATAAGGAATGATCTTGAAGTATACTTCCCTAGAGTAGAACCAATTAAGATAAATACTCAAGGAACACCAGATAATAATTCAGTTTCTTTCAGCTTAAGTTATAGATTAAGAGAAACCGATATAGAAGACGAACTTATAATTAACTTTGAACAGTAATGGCTGAAGAAAGAGATATTAAATACATCAACAGAGATTTTGGCGACCTAAAAGAGCAGTTGGTAGAGTTCGCTAAGAACTACTTTCCAGATGCTTATAACGACTTTAGTCCTACATCTCCTGGAATGATGTTTATAGAAATGGCTGCCTATGTAGGAGATATTCTTTCTTTTTACCAAGACAGTCAAATTCAAGAAACATTTTTACAACATGCTAAAAACCCAGGTAACCTTTATTCATTAGCCTATATGATGGGATATAGACCAAGGGTAACTTCTGTTTCTGAAGTTGAGTTAACAGTAACACAACGGGTACAAGCTACCGGTGTTACTTACAAACCTGATTTCGATCAAGCATTAAAGGTAAGTGAAAACTCAATAGTTAAAGCAGACATAGGAGACAATCCTACCTTCTTAACTAGAACACCAGTAGACTTCACTTTCAGTAGTTCTTATGACCCAACCGACATAAGAATATTTTCACTTGATAATGGTAATCCTGCTGAGTACCTGTTAACTAAGAAAGTAAAAGCTTTTTCTGGTACAATTGAGACAACAACACAAACCTACACTACTGCAGAAAAATTTGCTACTTTTGAGATAGCAGCAGACAGTATAATAGGTATATTAGATGTGACAGATAGTGATGGAAAGATTTGGACAGAAGTCCCTTACCTAGGGCAGGACACAGTCTACAACACTGAAGAAAGTACATTATCAGACAACGGCTTAGTACCAAATAACCTTACACTAAGAAAAGTACCAAGGAGATTTGTTACTAGATTTTTAGCCAACGGTAAACTACAAGTTCAATTTGGTTCAGGTATAACCGGACAAGATGACTCAATTATAGTTCCTAACCCGACCAACATACAAAACTCTTCTACATTCAATAATACTAATGAATATTTTAAGGCATATGATCCATCTAACTTTCTTTTTACAGAAACATACGGACTAGCACCTTCTAATACTACATTAACAATAAGGTATTTGACTGGTGGAGGTGTAGGTGCAAACGTACCTGCTAACACTATCAATGCTATTGACACAGTGGTGACATCGGCAACAGATACAACTTTTGCAGGTACATTGACCTTTAATAACGAAACTCCAGCAGCAGGAGGTAAAGATGGTGACTCAACAGATGAGTTACGTCAAAACTCTCTTAGAGCGTTTGCTGAACAACAACGTACAGTTACCTTACAAGATTATGCAGTCCGAGCTTTGTCTCTACCCGCAACCTATGGATCAGTCGCTAAAGTGTATGCAACACAAGATTCCTCAGTTGGTAACGATTCCAGCGTATTAGGTAACAATCCTTTAGCAGTTGGTTTATACGTACTTGCTTATGATCATGAGAAAAAAGTTGTCACTGCTAATACGACTCTTAAGCAAAATTTAAGAACTTATTTATCGCAATTTATTCCACTCACAGATGGAGTAGATATAAAAGATGCATTTGTTATTAATGTTGGAATACAATATCAAATAGTTATACTTTCTAATGTAGCTGCAAGAGATGTAATTCTTAATTGCAATAACCTACTAATAGATTACTTTAATATAGATAAATGGAGTATTAATCAACCGATAAACCTTTCTAAACTTTATACAAAGTTAGATAGAGTAAAAGGTGTACAAACTGTTAAAAGTGTAACAGTAACTAACAAAACAGGTGGTAAGTATTCTTTGAATGCATACGATGTTCAAGGAGCTACCAAAGACAACATTGTTTACCCTTCTTATGATCCTAGTATCTTTGAAGTAAAGTATCCCAATGATGATATAGAAGGACGAGTAACAACATTATAAGATGGCAGTATACAGAATATATCCAGAAAAAGATTCCTACATATCAAGTGAACCTTCAATCGGTGGTGCTTACGGTAATGCCGGAAGAGATGAAATACTTGAAGTAGGAGGTTACTACGACATTAACATCACTGGTAGAGCTAACAGAAGTTTAATTCAATTTAAAACTACTGAAATACAGGATGCAATAAACACTAAGGTATCAGGACCTATATCTGCAAGTTTAAATTTAAAACTGGCAAGTGCAACTGAACTACCAAAATCTTACACTTTAACAGCATACCCAGTATCAGCTGCTTGGGAAAATGGATTAGGTAAAGGAGATGACACACCAAAAAATACATCAGGTGTATCTTGGAAGTATAAAGATGCAGGTTCTACTGAATGGACTACAATTGGAGGAGATTTTTTAACCGCTAGTGGGTCTAACGAGACACACGGTATATACGGAACCCATGATACCGATATAGACGTAACAGATACAGTTGCAAAACACTACTCTGGTTCTTTAACCAACTACGGTATGTTAATAAAAGCAGATGCAGAAGTTGAGTTTAACACTACATCGTCAATACTACTTAAATACTTTAGTAAAGATACAAACACAATCTATAAACCTTATTTAGAGTTGAAATGGGATGACCAGTACTATAGTAGTTCATTATCAGACCTTGATACAGATATAGCAACTATCGGTATAAAGAATGCTCAAGAGGTATATAGTAATTCCGATCAAGTAAGATTTAGGGTATCTGCTAGACCTAAATACCCAACACGGACTTTTACTACTAGTTCAATATACTTAAACGAGTATAAACTAAACAGTGGTTCATATTTTGGAATAAAAGATGAATCAACAGGTGAAATGATAGTAGACTTTGATACTTCGTTCACTAAGGTTAGTGTTGATGATACAAGTAACTATTTTGATTTCTATATGAACTCATTAGAACCGGAAAGACACTATAGGTTACTAATTAAGACAACAGTTAACAACAGTACAATTGTAATAGATAATAAGAATATATTCAAAGTAACCAAGCATGGCTAATGATGTAAAAATACAAAAAAAAGTATACGATCCCAAAACCTTTAATAAGGTTGTAGACCGTAACTTTAAAACGTATGCTCAAAAGCCAGACCCGGTTCTTGAAACTACCGTAGAAGAGTTCTTTATACTATATGAAGAACTATTTTATGAAATACCAATAGAAGGTGATGCAACATCACATAGATACTTGGTGGAAAAAAGTTCTGAAATAGTAAATTTTGAAAAAGATAACAATGAAATACAACCTCTATTAGATGAAATCACCATCTTGAGAGAACAAAACCTACAACTGAATCAACAGTTATTGGAAGAAAGAATTAACGCTGCAGAGAATCCATAATGAGTTTAATTAAGTATAAAGTTACTGAACTACCTCTCGAACAACTGAGTTTTAATTCTGAGTTGAAAGAAAAAGATAAGAGGTTAATAGAATCATTTTCTGTAAATGAAAATTTTGATTCAAGCAAACACAACCTTGGCTTATACATCTACACTCCAGAAAATCAATTACTATCTTCTTTTCCTAATTACTTAGACTATTCACTTTCTTTAAATGCAGCAGGTGCAGGTAAGACAGGTTCAGAAGTACTTACACTACTACCTGTTGAAGATGCTAAAAAATCTGGTTTTGAAAATGGAGACATAAGGTTACTGTATAAGTTTACAGACGATCTATTCTCAGAAAATAAGAATCAAAGAAGATTTTTTATAGAGGATATATCTCGTGATAGGACAGAATTACGTGCCCTTTCAAACGAACTTACAGATAGTGAAATAAAGAGTTACGTAGCATCCATAAAGAAACAATTAGACTCAGGATCCTTCTTTAGTGAATTTAATCTTAATTTTGATTCACTTAATACCGTAATAGGTGTTAATATTGATACTGAAGAAACTACAAACGGCACTGCTATTGTTATAAAACTATACAGAGCCTTAGATGTAAACATAACTACCAAACAAGTATTTAACGTTGTACAAACAATCAGTGACAGTGTATTATACGAAATTACATCAGAGTACACACCTGACACTATTTCACTTAATAGACTAAAGGGACCAAACTTTAATATAGAAGTATTAGAAGAGAACAATAACCCCACTGAGTTTTTATCATATAATGAATTATTAAGTTACCCAGTAACTAATTCTTATTTTGAACTAAGATCTTTGTTTAACGATAACAGTGCACAGATTGCTATTGACCATACAGACTTTAGTTCATTTGTACATTTTTCATCTGCTGAAGAAAGGTTAAGAAACTTTAAATATAAGTTAGACCTTATTGGCAGTTATGATTCTAGTATTAATTCTATAAAGTCAACAGGTTATACCAAAATGGGTATAACAGGTAGTATAGACTACTATGAAAAGTTGATTGAAGGTATAGTAAATAACTTTGATCACTATGATCGATACCTATATTATGAAAGCGGCAGTACTGCATGGCCTAAAAACACAACAAGAAGACCATACGTCAATCAAGCCAGTACTACTTCAGAATCCATAACTTACTTTAACAACCTTTTACTTAGTGCATCCAACTACGATAACACAAACGTTGATATACTAACTAATACAGTACCAACATTCATAAGAGAGGATGATAACAACTCTCCTTACATTATGTTTGTTAGTATGATAGCGCACCATTTTGACAACCTTTGGATCTACTTTAAAGCTGTTTCAGATAAGTACGATGCCGATAACAGATTAAACTTCGGTGTTAGTAAAGACCTAGTTAAAAGTTCGATAGAATCATTAGGACTTAAACTATATGACTCAAATCAAACGTTAGATAATCTTTTCTCAGTTTTCACCGGTGAGTCGTACAACAGTGGTAGTGAAGTATTAACGGAGTTAGTCACTGCAGTTTCAGGTAGTCAAAACGAACACCTTCAACCAGTTCCAAAAGATAACTACCTTAAAGAGGTATACAAAAGAATATACCACAACCTGCCTGTGATTTTGAAAGGCAAAGGTACTGAAAGAGGTTTAAGAGCACTTATTAACTCTTTTGGTATACCGAGTGATGTACTACCTATAAAAATATATGGAGGACAAAATCGTAACCAACCCAAGTTTACTGGTGAAAATTACGTAACATCCTCTATCGATAAAATTAGATTAGAAAACACAGGTAGCTACGTAACAGGTAGTACTTTATCTAGATACACTTCAGTACTTAACAGAGACTCTAAATATTCAGACGACCTACATCTCATAGAAGTAGGGTTTGATATTAACCAACCCCTTAATGAATACCTAAAACAGCAACTACCTACAAACTTTAATATAGATGATTACATAGGTGATCCTCGTGACGATGGTAATAGTAGTTATGGTGAGCTTGCGAAGCTGAGAGAAACGTTGCTCGGCAGGGATGAAGACGGTGCTGCTATATGGGAGGCTATTACCAAACAATGGGAAGAGTATACCGATTTTTGGAATGCAGATTTAATTCAACGTACTCCTGGTGCATTTATAAGATTGGTTAAGTTCTTTGACAACAGTGTATTTAGGGCAATAAAAGACCTTATACCTGCTCGTAGTACTCTGAATACCGGAGTAGTGGTAAAACCAGACATACTTACTAGAAACAAGGCAAAACAAGTTCAGGTATCTTTTGAAAACAAAATATACACTGGAAGTATACAGACCAACACAATCACTGGTAGCCACGGTAGTTCATTTGGGTATAAAGATAAATTAAATACTAACTACTCTTCTAGTTTTGTTTCACCATTAGGAAGAGTACCACGAAACGTAACAGACCAGTCACCTAAATACTCTGGTGAGTTTTCTGGTAGTTTAGTTATTGCATCTGATACAGAGTTAAACTCAGCTAACCCGTTTAAGAAGTTAGCACAGCCAATAATAGATTTTAACATTACTGTATTTAACCTTTCACTTGCAATACCACCATCATGTGATTTATTCCTTACTGCTACGTATGTAGGAGACGTGTTAAACTTCTTTGGTGAAGGTACAGGTGTTAACAATACAGGAACTGTTAGACAGATATACCCAGAAACAACAACAGCTATATCAGGTAGCTTAACAGTTGTGAATGACTTCACACAATATGAATATGTATCAGTAATTGCAGAAGGAGTAACTTACGGAGGAGGTTCCTATGCAGGTATATTTGATGGTTGGTACACCCTACCACAAGGTAGTGGTTCGTTAGTAACTAGCGGCAGTACCATAACACTAACCTTTGATATGCAAACAGTAACCGGTAGTAATTATTATGCAAATTTTGTAGACCCATAATATGACAGAACTAGAATTTATATCAACAAGTCCTCTTGAATACGGAGGTAATGTAAATGCAAACTTACTAATAAGTAGTAGTGTAGTTAACCCTGGTGTGGACAACACACCACAAGCTCCTTTTACGTTAGTAGGTATGACCGTACCTTTTCAAGATGACCAAGAAACTAAACTAGTCTCAGCTCTGAAAGAAATTGATGAGTTAAGATTTAATTTTACTGGAGGAGTCATCACCACTAAGATAATTAATAGAAAAAGACGAAACGGGTACTTTTACTTAAGACTAGAACCTTTGGTGTTTGATACTTTACCTCCTATTATTGAAACTTTAGCAGTTGGAACACCTGCTGAACAAGACATTTATAGATTTGATGAATCAGAATTTATATTTAAACCATTTTTTGAGATTTCATTTGCAAATAATGATTTTAATCCTTTAATGAATACGTCTAATGATAACAAATTAAATTCTGTTAGGCAAGTAGTTGATAGAGTATCTGATGCTGCTAATCCAACTAACTTACAAGCAATTTTAGCACTAACAGCACAACCTGCACAGATACAGAATTGTTCATACACAAAAGCAGGTATAGTGAATGCAAGGTATAAGGGTACAAAATTAACCAGTGGTAGCGTAGAAGGTAATGATCCTGCACTATCATTTAAAGAATTTGATGGTTCAATACACCTGTTAGATTCAAACAATTCAACAATAGCGGGTATTGATGATACTAAAAGAGATATTCAAACTATATACTTTAACCCTATATTAACTGGCTCTCATCCAAATAAACACGAACAAAACTTCCCAGAACTGACAAGCATACTGTACCAGGAAGAAGATAAAAGATTTGTAAGAGTTTCAAACAAAAAAGTATTCATAGTAGAAACTGCCACTGTACTTACAATGGGTGAAGTGGGTAAAGTAACACTTGTTGAATAAAACAATTAACAACGATATTTATATAAAACAATAAAACGAAATGGGATATTTAGATAATTCGGTCGTAACAGTAGATGCGATCCTAACTAAAAAAGGAAGAGAGCTGTTGGCTAGAGGGGACGGTTCTTTTAAGATTACTCAATTTGCATTATCAGATGATGAGATTGACTATACTCTTTATAATCCTTCACATCCCTCTGGTTCTGCACTTTATGGTGAAGCAATCGAGAACATGCCTCTACTGGAAGCATTTCCTGATGAGACACAGATAATGAAGTATAAGTTAACAACGTTACCAAGAGGTACTTCTAAGCTACCTGTATTGGATATAGGGTTCAGTTCTATTAGCCTTAAACAAGGAGCTTCTGTAGCTGTAACCCCACAAACGCTTAACTACTTAGGTTCAACTACAATATTTGAAACAGAAGGCTATACAGCAACAATAGCAGATATTAGAGTGTTAAACACCTTTTCAGGTGTAGGCGTAACAACTGAAGAAGCAGAAAAACTAAACACCAGTACTACAATAGGTACTAACGTTTCTAAGACGGTGATTGGAACATCAATCAACTTAACTTCTACATCTGTAAATACATTATTTGGTAGTAGGACGCAACTTAACACCACACTAACAGTAATCGGTAGAGGTTCTGGAGCTAGAATTACAATACCAGTAACAATTACCAAAACTAACTAATTATGTCATATAAGAGATTTGATCAAGAGGATGTCGTTGTAAGTGCTGAGTCAATTACCTCTCCTGTGTGGACAGGTGATAAGACAGTCCTAAACACATTTTTTACTTCTTCTACACAAACTGGTGGAACTACAGGAGATTACTACTACAACATTTACAACACAGGAAGTGCCTTACAAGGTTCAAGAGTACAGTTTGCTATTGCCTATGGAGATAAAAAAGGAAGTGGATCTTTATCATTTAATAATGCTGTACCAGGAAAAGCACCTTCTTCTACAATTTACGGTCAATATAGAAATTTAGTATTAGGAGATGAAGATTCAGACTTTACGTTTGGGACCAAAACTTCAGAACACTTCTATGCACTTGCAGTAGATAGAGCACAATATAAAGAAAAACTTTTACCAGGTACTCTAGACTTAGTATTAGGTATATCAGGTAGCGGGCAGACATTAAGATTAACAGATGATAGTCAAGCCAACGATACAATTAGGTTTAACGATGCTGGTAGAGTATATGAAATAGTATCCGGATCTCAAGGTAGTGTATACGATGCACAAAACGCAAACGGCTATACTGCATTTTCTGGATCATACGGTAAGTTTTTACCGGACGTCGGTGTAATACTTCTTAACGGAGCAGCATTAGATATTCAAACAGGGTCCCAAGGTGGTATTGGTATTGGTACAGGAAGAGGGTCTAATAGTGCTGATCTAAACCAACGAAAACTATACGATGCAATTTACTTTGGAGGCAATTTTAGGATACAATCAGAAGAAACAATTTCTTCAAACTTCGTGTTTGTAAGAGCAAGAAATAGTGAATTTAATTATTCAACCAACCCGTCGTTGATCACAGGTTCAGGAGAGATTAGACACAATGTAATGATCGATACTCCACAATCATATATTACTACGATTGGATTATACAATGACAATAACGATTTATTAGCTGTAGCTAAATTATCTAGGCCTCTATTGAAAGACTTCACAAAAGAAACTTTGATACGAGTTAAGCTTGATTATTAATGAATGAGCGCTTACAAAAAACTAAACAGACAGGACATATATGTTTCTGATTACGTAGCACATAAAAGCTGGAACGCTAGCGGTAGTCTACTTTCAGAATACAATGTTGATTTCGTAAGAGGTATATCCAGTTCTCTTTCTTCTTACCCAAGTGACATATACAAAGGACGTTCTTCAGAACTAGTTTGGCGTGGTCTTGACCAACTGTACTATAGAGGAAGCAGAGGTGACAATACATATACCGGTTCCTATGATCACTTTGCTCAATCCACTATCACTAAACCAGGTTCTAGGAGTATAGGTGAGCAGGTAACTGCAGTATCTATTCCTAGAAATTTATTTGGGACACACATAAAGAAAGAAACCTTTGTACTTAAACCTGTCCAAAACGAAAGCAATAACTACATTGTAGATGGTTACGCTGTAGATGCCGCCACTGGAGATAATGAATTTGTAGATAACTTTTCATCCCTATACGGAGGAACCGGAGGAATAGTTACCAGTGACTATATAGATGATGAAAGTGACTATGTAGACGAATCATCAGCTCAATACATAGAAATACCTAATAATCAACAAAGAGTTGAGTTAGTAGATGATGGTGAAGGGAATTTAGTTATTTCTGGTTCAGCAGAACAATATACCAAACAAGAAAGAGTAGTAGGTGATGTAATATATACTCACGGTCAAGTAATAATTACAGATAGAGATATTGCTAATTACTATTCTACTTATTTAAACCCTGTAGTTGAATGGAAAGCATCCCAACCTATTTATACGTATAATGTTCAATGTAGGGTAAAAGATTCAGAAATGAACTTTACTTACAATAGAACGGCAGTTAGCGGTTCGAATGGTACAGTAGCTAGTAACATTACTGGTAGTGAATTTACTCCTTATGTTACAACTGTTGGATTATATAACGATGCAAACGAATTGATAGCATTAGCAAAATTAGGTAAACCAATACCGAAAAGTCAACATAGTGACATGACATTTGAAATAAAATTAGATATATAATGGCTGTAACATTTAGAGCAAATAAAACACAACCTCTGACATACGATGAAATGGACCAAAATCTAGGTTCTTTTTTCTATTCAAGCTCAATAGCAAATGGAGGTAGAAACTTAGTACTACACTACACAGGTAGTGGAAACGTACCCATTAATAAAACAGCCCACGAAGTATCATTAGTATCCGGTGTACAACCAGGTGTTAGTGGTCGTTTTGCATTTTATTCTGGTAGTGCTTCTCTTACCACTGCACAAGGTTTAATTATAAGCCAGTCTGGAGGACGAGTAAGTGTGGGTATAAACGTAAATGAATCAACTGATTTTCCTCTTACTAATGCTTTAGAAGTATCAGGTAGTATAAGAACATCAGCATCAGTATTTCAATCTTCAGATGTAAGGTTAAAAGATAATATTGAAACAGTGGTAGAAGGTTTATCAAAAATTGTATCATCAAGAGGTGTAACATACGATAAAGATGGAACAAGGAATGCAGGAGTAATTGCACAAGAAATACAGAAAACTATCCCAGAAGTTGTTTCTGAAGATAATAAAGGCTATCTTAGTGTTAATTACAGTGGTATAATTGGGTACCTAATAGAAGCTGTAAAAGAATTAAAAACAGAGGTAGAAGAATTGAAAACAAAAACTTCACCACCTAAAGTAGACTAATATGGCAATTCAGTTTAGAGGAACAAAAGGGTCTTCGTTAACACATGATGAACTTGATCAGAATTTTAGAGAGTTTTTCTATTCTTCTTCTGTGGAAGGTTCTAACTTAGAACTACATAAGTATACTTCTATAAGTAGTTCAATAAGTGTACCTCTATCTAACCCTGTTGGAAGAAATGGTGCTATACAATTTAAATTAGGTAGTGCAGTATCTGGAGCAAATGCTCAATTTACAGGAAGTCAAAACTTAACTTTTGTTGAAAATAAACTAAAGGTTACTGGATCAATTTTATTAGATACTCAAAACGAAGTGGGTATATTTGAAGTTACAGGTAGCGGTATATTTTCAGGTAATCTAGTAGTTGGGGGGACTTTAACTGCAGAAGAATTTGTTACAGAACGTAACACAACCATAACAATAGCCAATTCAGGTTCAACAATATTTGGTGACAGTGACGACGACACACACGAAAGAACAGGTAGTCTAAATATTTTAGGTGCATTTAACTTAGATGGATCAGGTAGTGTAAATAGTCTTAGTGGTTCATTTTCAGGATCATATCAAGGTAATGTAAGAAGTACTGACACTATAGCCTCAGGATCATTTTCAGGATCATATCAAGGTAGTGTAAGAAGTACCGATACCATAGCTTCAGGATCATTTTCAGGATCATTCGAGGGAGAAGGAAGCGGTGTAACAGGTATTATTTCATCTTCTTACTCAGTAACAGCATCTTATTCTAACACATCCACTTCTGCTTCTCATGCAGTAAATGCAGACATAGCACCATTTAGTGGATTGACAGGTAGACCTACATTAATCTCATCTTCAATACAGATTGGAAGTGATATATCAGGTTCATTAGGAGCTAATGCAACACTTATCCGTTCCTTAACTGCATCAGGTATTTCAGGTTCATTAGGAGCTAATGCAACCTTTATAAGGTCACTTAATGCTTCATCAGTTTCAGGTTCATTCGGAGGTATTACATCAACATCAGTTTCAGGTTCATTAGGAGCTAATGCAACTTTAATTAGGTCATTAACTGCATCATCCATATCAGGTTCTTTCACAGCAGCATCTGCTTCAATAGTAACTGCATTGGCACTAAAAGCACCAATAGCATCACCAACATTTACTGGAACAATTGCAATACCTAATATTGCTAATGTTGAATCAGCTATCGCATTAAACTCTGCTAAAACAAGTAATATTGTACAAACCACAGTTTCAGGAAATGCAGGAAGTGTTACCAATGGAGTATACACAACAGGTTCACAAACATTAAGTGGCGCTAAAACATTTTCAGCTGCTGTTAACATATCTAATTCAACTGCATCAACATCTAAAACTAGTGGGGCATTAATAGTGACTGGTGGTGTAGGTATTACAGGAGCATTAAACGTAGGTGGAGATATCACAGCATTTGCATCTTCCGATGCTAGACTGAAAAGTAACATTACTCCAATCAAAGGAGCATTGGATAAAATAAAGACAATAGGAGGATATGAATTTGATTGGAATGACAAATCTGAGCATACAGGACATGATGTAGGAGTTATTGCCCAAGAAATTGAATTCGTACTACCAGAAGTAGTAGTTACAAGAGAAAACGGCTATAAAGCTGTACGTTATGAGAAAATTGTCGCGTTATTAATTGAAGCCTTAAAAGAGCAACAGTTACAAATCGATGAGCTGAAAGCAAAGCTCTAGCGACGGAAACAAATACATATGGAAATGACAAACCCATCCTGGACATACCAGGGTAGGATCTTCAACGATATAAATGACTTCCCAAAAGGCACTTATGGATTCATATACGAGGTGTTACACAAACCCTCTGGTCTTAAGTATCTAGGAAAGAAAGTATTGCGATTCGAAAGGAATAAGAGATTGGGAAAAAGAGCATTAGAAGCTCTTAAAGAAGAAAGAAAAGCAAAAGGTATCGGAGGACGTACCCCACTTAAGCAAAAAATAATAACTGAATCTGATTGGAAAGACTATTACGGTTCTCATCCAAAGATAAAGCAACTTGTAAAAGAGTCATACGACTTAAGAGCTGATTTTGAAAAGAAAATATTAGATTTAGTTCCTAATAAAAAGCTTCTAACATATTATGAATGTAAACACCTATTTATTAATGACGTCTTGGAGACCCACAGTCATCAATACATCAACGATAACATACTAGGTAAATTTTATAGAAAAGACTTTAAGAATGATTAGGATAAAAGAACTTATTGGGTTTCCATCTCTACAGTATCACATAGATAACGATCTAACGTTGTCAGAAAACGTCTACCGTTATTCTTCTGATAAGTTTATACAGTTGTTCAAAGAAGCAAGAGACGCTTGGAGAGACGGTTATATTACGTTAAACGAACAGGATGAAGAGCTTTTAGAGACTACAGACATAGGAGAGTATGGAGACTACAATGGAATTAACGTTCCTTTAGATCTACCTATGTTATCAGCAGGTAAAAATAATCCACTTTTCGAGATAGGATGTTTAATAGACGAAATGATCGAAAATGAAGATTCAATCGATGAAGCGGCTTCTATAGATGAAATGATCGACTATGACCTAGTTAAAGAGCTTGTCGAATCAATAGGCGGTACTATCAATATGGAAAACTTCAGAAAAGCTATAGAGGTTCAAAATGAAACTTTTGACTATAGTGGATTTGATTTATTGAAAGCATCTGTAGATTACATGAACGAATTAGAGTACCAAGGAAAAAAGGTTGCTCTTAACAAACCTAAAAGGGGTGGTAGTAAAAAGTTTTACGTTTATGTTAAGTCTGATAAAGGAAATGTAAAGAAGGTTTCTTTCGGTGATACTAACCTATCGGTTAAGTTTAAGCAGAAAGGAGCAAGAGCATCATTTGCAGCACGACATAAATGTGCTCAAAAGAAAGATAAAACAAAAGCAGGTTATTGGTCATGTAATATTGGCCGTTATTGGAAATCATTAGGTGGATCATCAAACTTCTCAGGTTACTGGTAGACCCTATTCTGAAAAAAAGGAAGACGGTTATATAATAAGAGAGTTCTCTCAAGATACTCCTTCATTTGAATTCGTATGGCACAGGGATAGAGAAGATCGTATAGTTGAAGCTACTAACGATACAGATTGGCAATTCCAATTTGATAATTTATTTCCACATAGATTAACAAAAGACAAACTATTTATACCTAAAGAAACCTATCACCGTCTAATAAAAGGCAAAGGAGATTTAGTTTTAAAAATATGGCAAAAATAATAGTTGGCAGCTCACTAGTCATCGTCAAAAGAAAAAGATCAGGAGTACACGCCAAATCTAAAACATCAAAGCTAAAAGGTAGTAGAAACTACAAAAAGGCATATAGAGGACAAGGAAAATGAAGTTAAGTGATATCATATTAGAACAAGACAATTGGACTAAATTTAAAAAAGAGGCCAAAGAACTTGAAAATGAGTTGAAAGATACTTACAACCGAGATGATATTTCGGTAACCATTATACAACATTCTAATGGAGATAAGGCAATGGGAGAAGTTTCCATACAGGTTAAGGAAGCTCTACCATCTATTGAATACCAAAATATGAAAAACTTTATTTCTGCAAAAGGATTCGAAGTAACTGGCGGAGCTAATTATGCCGACGATGATGGAGATAGATATTTTTACCCAGATATTAAATTTGAATTTGACTTATGAAACTATCAAAAGTTATTTTAGAAAACAAAAAAGTTATTGAGAGTAAGGAGTTAGTCCTTACTACTGAAGACGTCAACAAACTTACCACTATTATAGCAGACAAGCTAGAAGGGTTTCTTGATATAGGTAATAGAAAACTGCTTGAATCTTCTATTTCAGCAGCTATAAAAGAAATAGTTGTAGGGTAAGTTTGTAGTTAACAATAAAGTTCTTATCTTATTATTAGATACGGACCGGTTATGGATTATACTTTTTTATTAGCATCCATCGAAAACATTTTAGGTAAGAGTAACAAAAGAGCAAGAGACAACCATGCTTTTAATTGCCCCTTTTGTAATCATCGCAAACCTAAGTTGGAGATAAACATGCATACCAACGAGGAAGGCAAGAACTTTTGGGAATGTTGGGTATGCCAAACTAGGGGACAAACCATACGTTCTTTACTCTACCAACTCAAAACACCAAATGAAGAAGCACAAAGTATTCTAAAATACCTACCTAAAGGTGCACAATCAGAATATAAACAACTATCTATAGTAGAGTTACCAAAAGAGTACCAACCACTATACTTAGCATCATCAGAGTCTTATGTAGCTAATATGGTTAAAAACTACCTATATGAACGAGGACTTAGTTCAAATGATTTTATTAAATACGGCATTGGATACTGTACAACTGGAGACTATGGAGGAAGAGTTGTTATCCCAAGTTATTCTGGATCCAACCAACTCAATTTTTTTGTTGCACGAACTTATGATGGAAGCTATTTTAAATACAAGAATCCAGAAGCATCCAAAGACATAATATTTTTTGAAAATTTAATTAACTGGAATGCACCAATAATACTTTGTGAAGGTGTTTTTGATGCAATAGCTATAAAAAGAAATGCCATTCCAATCTTGGGTAAAAGCATTTCTACTTCACTGTACAAGAAAATAATAACAAGCTCAGTTAGGGACATTTACATAGCATTAGACGACGATGCTAAAGATAGAGCTGTCCAAATAGGTGAGCAATTTTTAAACCAAGGTAAAAGAGTGTTTATTGTAACACTACCTGATAAAGACCCATCTGAAATGGGGTTCAAAGCTTTTACCGAACATATACAGTTAGCAGAAGAATTAAATTTATCCAATTTGATGCTACACAAACTAGACCTATGATAAAACAAGGTATGAACATTCTCGAACAAAACGAGAAAAAAAGATTAGACTTTAACCCAGACTTAAAGCAAATCAATTTTTTAGACCGCAGAGTCTATAAGAGAGGCGATGGAGTGTATTACCCGTCCGTAACTACAATACTCCAATATATGCCCAAGAATAAGTTCTTCGAATCATGGATGAAGGATGTTGGGCATAACG
>MEHZ011613162.1_pt1 | contig 25704 bp, 28 predicted proteins | sample 897221 | NCBI WGS metagenome assembly MEHZ01 (sample SAMN05514161, study PRJNA337945) | marine metagenome | isolation source: marine surface water | place: Arctic Ocean | collected 2007-12-13
CGCTCTGAAAGGTGACATGCTTTCCCTGTTGAATCGCCTACAATTTGAATTTCAATATGGCGAGGCTCTTCAATAAGTTTTTCCATATACATGGCGTCGTTTCCAAAGGCAGCTTTAGCTTCTTGACGGGCACTTTCCCATGCTTTTTCAAGCTCATCAGCTTTCCAAACAGCTCGCATTCCTTTTCCACCTCCTCCAGCAGTTGCTTTTAACATAACTGGGTAACCAAATTCTTTAGCAATAGAAGTAGCTTCCTTTAATGAAGCTAAAAGACCTTCTGATCCTGGAATAGTTGGAACACCAGCAGCTTTCATAGTGGCTTTAGCAGAAGCTTTATCGCCCATTTGGTCGATCATTGAAGCAGAAGCTCCAATGAATTTAATTTTATGCTCTTCACAAATTTTAGAAAACTTGGCATTTTCAGATAAAAAACCATAGCCTGGGTGAATTGCATCAGCATTGGTGATTTCTGCAGCAGAAATGATATTGGAAATTTTTAAATAGGAATCGCAACTTGCTGATGGCCCAATGCAAACAGCTTCATCAGCAAAACGAACATGTAAACTGTCAGCATCTGCTTTTGAATACACTGCTACTGTTTTAACACCCATTTCCTTACACGTTCGAATAACACGCATAGCAATCTCTCCACGATTGGCAATTAAAATTTTATTAAACATAATTAAAGTTTAAGAGGGATTTATCAGAAATAGTGGCTGATCAAATTCTACAGGAGAAGCATCATCTACTAAAATTTTAACAATCGTACCGCTTACTTCTGATTCAATTTCATTGAAGAGTTTCATAGCTTCAATCACACATAATACATCTCCTTCTACAATAGCCTTCCCAACCTCAATAAAATTCGGTTTGTCTGGTGCGGCTTTTCGATAAAAAGTTCCAATAATTGGAGATTTAATAGTTATGAAATTGTCTTCCTCACTTGTCGTCTCTGGCTCTTTCATCTCTTGAGTAGATCCAGGAACTGGTGCCGCTTGTATTTGGACAGGCTGAGGTAAAGTTTGTAGATGTTGACCAATTGCAGTAGTTTCTACAAGAGGTTTATCTGATCCTGTTTTGATGGTTATCTTAATGTCTTCCATCTCTAGTTTTACTTCTTGCGCTCCAGATTTAGCAACAAATTTGATTAAGTTTTGAATGTCTTTAATATCCATATTTAGTTTTCAATTAGTTTTTTTAATAGGCCCATGTGAGGTGAGCTGCACCCCAAGTAAATCCACCGCCAAAAGCAGCAAAAACGAGCTTGTCTCCTTTATTAAATTTTGATTCATAATCGTATAATAAAAGTGGTATAGTAGCCGCAGTAGTATTTCCATAACGATCAATATTCATTAGCACCTTATCGTCTGACAATCCTAAACGATTTGCAGTAGCATCAACAATTCTTTTATTGGCTTGGTGAGGTATCAGGTAATCAATTTTTCCATCCTCTAAGTTATTTCGCTTCATAATTTTTTCCGCAACATTTGCCATTTCAGACACTGCATATTTAAATACGACTTTACCCTCTTGATAAATATTATGCCACCCTTGATCAAAAGTCATTTGTGATGTGGGATGCAAGGACCCACCTGATAAAACACGTAAAGCCATACGATCTCTACCATTACTCCTGAAATATTCATCTTCCCATCCAAATTCATTAATGCTAGGTTCGAATAAAACAGCTCCACCGCCATCACCAAAAATTATACATGTATCGCGATCAGTATAATCTACTATAGAGGACATTTTATCAGCCCCAATGAGTAGTATTTTTTTATAACGCCCAGAGCTAATGTAAGCGGCTGCATTACTCATCCCGTATATGAATCCGGAACAGGCTGCATTTAAATCATATGCAAAAGCATTTTTAGCACCAATAGATGATGCAACATAGGCTGCAGTTGCGGCGACATGAATGTCTGGTGTAATGGTGGCAACCAAAACCAAATCAATGGTAGCTGGGTCAAGCTCTTTTTTTGAAATTAAGTCATTGGCTGCTTGAATGGCAAGATAAGAAGTGGCTTTTTTAGGATCTTTTAAAATACGTCGTTCTTTAATTCCTGTTCGAGAGGTAATCCATTCATTATTTGTATCAACCATTTTTTCTAAATCTTGATTAGATAAAATTGTATCTGGAACGTATCCTCCTACTGCAGTAATCGCTGCTTTTAGCATTTTATTACTCCCTAGATCCATTATAAATTTTCAGTAGAAAAACACATTAATAACAAGTGAAGATAGTAGTTTTTTGATGCAATCAAAATAATTGTAATAAAAAAAGCTCTCCTAAAAAGAGAGCTATTCAATAAAATTAATTTCTTATGCCTCAGCGGCAACTGGTATGTCAATAAGAACTTTTCCGCGATAGTACAATTTACCTTCATGCCAGTGGGCGCGATGGTAAAGATGTGCTTCGCCAGTTGTTGTACAAGTAGCGATTTGTTGGTCAGCGGCCTTGTAGTGAGTACGTCTTTTGTCTCTTCTTGTTTTGGAAATTTTCCGTTTAGGATGTGCCATAATTTTTATTTTACTTGATCTCTTTTACATCAGATCTTTTAGTTTGTTCCAACGAGGATCTACCCCCAAATTTAAATTTTCTTCTTTAGGTTCTAGCTCTCTGAGTTTATTTACAATTTCACTTTGTAAGGTACCATCTTCAATTCCTGGGTGAATTCGTTTTAAAGGTATTGCCAATATAATTAATTCATAAATATATTGTGCAACGTTAATTTGATAGCTCCCCTCTGGCAGAATAACTATCTCGTCTGAATTACTTTCGGTATTGGATCCAAATTTGACTAATAAATCAAATTGTGAATCGATAGAAAAATCAAATAACTCTGTTGAAACGTCACAAGGTATTGTTACTTTTCCTTGAACATCAAGGCTCAATTCTAAAAAAGTTGACTTTTTATCCAAAACAAGCTTAGTTTCAAGTTGTACTTGATCAAAATCGTTATACTCAAAATGCGCAAAGAACTTATTATCAATTGGAAAGTTAAAGTTGTGTTTTCCGTCTTTCAACCCCACGAATGGGATGGTAAATTCTTTCAACGTTTCCATTGTATTCCAATTGAGCGGCAAATTTATAAAAAAAAATAACGTAACGCGTTAAAATTGTATTGATTATAATTTGTCCATTTTTAATTTCTTTTTTTATGAAATGAATTGTAAAGCCCCACCTTTATTGTAGCTAAAATAAAAAAAAGAGATATCTTGATTTGAAATTATTAGATTGAACGACTACTTTCAAAAAATTACATCTGCATTTCCTTGGATTGTAGCCCTTTTTTCATTCAGTGCACTTATTCATCCACCAATATTTACTTGGTTTAAAGGAGACTTAATCACTCTTGGTTTAGGTGGGATAATGTTGGGAATGGGATTAACCCTTCGGGCCTCCGATTTTAAACAAATTATAAGTAAACCTAAATGGATACTTGTTGGAATTGGATTACAATTTATTTTAATGCCCAGTTTGGGATGGGGCTTAGCAAAAGTCTTTCATCTACCTCCTTTTTTTGCCGTTGGACTTATTTTAGTTTCTTGTTGTCCAGGGGGAACCGCCTCTAATGTAATTGCATATTTAGCAAAAGCGAACGTAGCACTCTCCGTTTGTATGACTTCTATTTCTACTTTGGCTGCTATTTTAATCACTCCCTTTTTGACTAGTCAACTATCAGGTAATTATGTAAATGTTAACGCTACAGGACTTTTTTATTCTACCTTAAAAGTAGTTTTATTTCCACTTTTATTGGGTGTCATTTTAAATCAGTATTTCCCCAAACGTACCGCTAAAATTCTACCTTTTGCTCCACCTTTTTCTGTTCTTCTAATCACACTTATTGTTGCAAGCATAGTCGGTCAGGGAAAAGAAATTATTCTGGATTCTGGACTTAAGTTGATTCTAGCATTGATTAGTCTACATCTAACAGGATTTGTGATGGGCTTTTTGATAAGTATCTGTTTATTTAAAAACTGGAGTGTTGCTAAGACAATATCAATTGAAGTAGGAATGCAAAATTCAGGTTTGGGGGTTGTCCTGGCCAGAGAAAATTTTACAAATCCCATGGTAGCAATTCCCGCTGCAGTTTCGAGTTTAATACATTCTTTATTGGGAAGTCTTTTTGTAAGTCTTTTTAAAGGAAAAAAATGAATTCATATCTTTAACCAAATAATCCTAAAAAAATTAATGTGAAATTTTTCATTTCTCTCTGTTTAAGCTCTCTTCTTTTTGTTTCATGTACAAATTCAAAACCTCCTAATATTATATGGCTAGTTGCAGAAGACCAGTCTCCTGATTTCTTGCCAATGTACGGAGACAAAACTATGAAATTGCCAAATTTAGAAGCACTAGCTTCAGATGGGATTACTTTCACTAACGCATACAGTCCAGCACCTGTTTGTGCTCCAGCCAGAAGTGCTTTAATTACGGGAATGTATCCCACAAGTCTTGGTACGCACAATATGAGAACGTTTAATGCTTATAAAAATGAGAACGAACCCACCATTGGTATCCCAAGCTATTCTCCTATTGTCCCGGAAGGGGTTAAAATGTTTCCAGAATACCTAAGAGCAAAAGGCTATTATACCAGTAATAACGCAAAAGAAGATTATAATTTTAAAAAAACTGCAGGGGCTTGGGATGAAAGTAGTCCAAAAGCAAACTGGAAAAACCGTAAAGAAGATCAGCCCTTTTTTGCTGTGTTTAATTTTGGAATCACTCACGAATCTCAAATTTGGGAGCAAGGAAAAAATACGTTGTTAGTTGATCCTGAAAAAGTCAAAATTCCACCTGTCTTCCCCGACACTCCGGAGGTAAGAAAAGATCTAGCTGTAAATTATAGTAATCTGGTTCGACTAGATCAGCAAATAGGAGCTATAATTCAAGAATTAAAAAATGAGGGCCTTTATGAAAATAGTATCATCTTTTTTTATGGCGACCATGGGGGGCCTTTCCCAAGATATAAACGAGCCTTATATGAAACTGGACTGAAAGTGCCTTTATTTATTAAATTTCCAGGAAATAAAGATGCGGGCACAAAAAATGATGCCTTTATTAGCTTCATTGATTATGCTCCCTCTATACTTTCCTTAGCTGGAATTTCTCCACCAAAAATAATGCAAGGAAAAGCACTTTTTGGCACTTATAAAATTGAACAAGATTCAAAATTTGTATTTGCTGCTTCCGATCGTTTTGATGAAAAAGTAGATCGTCTTCGCGCCCTTCGTTATTCAAACTTTAAATACATTAAAAATTTTAATTCTGAAATTAGTAATGCTATGCCTGTTAGCTATAGGGAGCAAATGCCGATGATGCAAAATTTAAATGCTTTAGAAAATCAGGGACTCCTTGAGGAAAATGTTGCCAAGTGGTTTAAAACTCCAAAACCTAGAGAGGAATTATATGATATTGATATCGATCCATACGAATTAAACAATTTGGCAGAAGTCACTTCTTTAAGAGATACATTAATCTATTTGAGGGGCGTAATGGATAAATGGATTATTGAAACTGGAGATTTGGGAGCGATTTCTGAAAAACAATTAATAAAAAAGTGGTTCCCAGAGAATAAAGCCCCCGAGCTAAAATCTCCAAAATTTAACAGGATTGGCAATACCTTGGAGGTAAAACATGCTGACCCTGGAGTTACAATAGTTTGGAAAAAAGTACAAGATTCTATCTGGAACGTTTACACTAAACCGCTTAAAGATTCAAAAAAAATAATTGCTAAAGCCGTAAGAATTGGATATGTGGATAGTCCTAAAACAATCTCAAATTAATTTCCTTCTTTTTTCTCTTGCTGTCGATTTAAATAAATGGCCCGTGCTGTGTAAATAGCTTCTCTAAAAGAACTTGAATCCGCAACTCCCTTGCCGGCAATGTCAAATGCGGTTCCATGGTCTGGAGAAGTTCTCACATGGCTTAGACCTGCCGTAAAATTAACTCCTTGACCAAAAGATAAAGTTTTGAATGGGATTAAACCTTGATCATGATAGGCCGCTAAAATGCCGTCGAATTTGGTATAACTTTGATTTCCAAAAAAACCATCGGCAGCATATGGTCCAAAAACCAAACTTCCTTTTTTAGTCCATTTTTTTATTACTGGGGTCAAAAGCGTATCGTCTTCATCTCCAATCACACCGTTATCTCCAGAATGAGGATTGATTCCTAGTACTGCAATTTTGGGTCTTTGAATGCCAAAATCTTGAATTAAACTCTTTTCTAGTAACGCTATTTTAGTATTAATTTTCTCTTCATTTAAATAGCCTACAACTTCCTTAAGAGGAATATGATCACTCATTAAAGCTACCTTGAGATTGTCAGTCACCATAAACATCAAGCTCTCTCCTTTAAGATTTACATTGAGATAATCAGTATGTCCGGGAAATTTAAATGTGTTTGATTGAATACTTTTTTTGTGAATCGGTGCAGTTACCAAAACATCTACCACTCCGTTTTTTAAAGCACGAGTTGCTGATTCTAATGAAGAAATTGCATGAACACCTGCTTCTAATTGTTCTTTTCCATAGTCAACTGGAAAAGCAGTATTCCAAACATCAACTACATTTAATTGCCCCTTATTTGGCTTCTTTAAATTTTTAAGTTTAAAAACGCTAGTCGTTATTCCTAATTTTTTTCTTTCTTCAATAAAGTTTTTGGAGTGGGCAAAAACAACAGGAGTGAAAAAATCAAAAATACGTCTGTCTTCAAAAGTTTTTAGAATAATCTCAAACCCAATACCATTAGGATCTCCAACAGAAATTCCGACTCTAATTTTTGAGATTTCACTCATTACTAGTTTTTATACTTATTTTTGAAACAAATATAATTAAATAAAAACGCATGTTTACAGGAATTATAGAAGCTTTTGGAAGGGTGAGCGAGCTTAAAAAAGAAGACAGCAACCTTCATATTACCCTGGAAAGTGAATTAGCTTCTTCATTAAAAATTGATCAAAGTATAGCTCATAATGGTGTTTGCCTGACTGTAATTGAATGTAATTCTAGATTATACACTGTAACGGCTATTGACGAAACCCTAAATAAAACTAATTTAGGTAACCTCCAAGAAGGCGATTTAATCAATCTTGAACGCGCTATGAAGCTAGGAGATCGTTTGGATGGACATATGGTTCAAGGTCATGTCGATCAAACCGCAGAATGTGTCTCTTTCTCCAGTCAAGAAGGAAGTTGGTCTTATACTTTTGCATATGATAACAACAAAGGAAATATTACCATCGAAAAAGGATCAATTACGGTAAATGGTGTAAGTCTTACTGTGATTGACTCAAAAGAAGATCGCTTTTCTGTAGCAATTATTCCATATACTTACGCGCATACCAATTTTCATAAAATAGTTACTGGTAAAATTGTGAACTTAGAATTTGATTTAATCGGCAAATATCTCTCAAAACTTTATCTCAAAAAATAATTTCTTACCTTAAGTAAAATTAACAACAATGAATTTACTAGAACTCTCTACGCTATTACTAGTTTTAGCTTCAATCTTTTCAATCATTAACTTACGGGTTTTAAAACTTCCGCAAACCATTGGGTTAATGGTATTAGCAATTGTATTATCGCTAGTAATTATGTTAGTTGGTTTGATTTATCCAGACTTTTTAAGTTATATCACCCAACTCACTAAAGAGTTTGATTTTAGTGTTTTATTAATTGATGTGATGTTACCATTTCTATTGTTTGCTGGTGCCATAAGTGTAGATGTACATGAGCTTTTAAAAGATAGGCTGACAGTGTTAGTTCTTGCCACCTTTGGGGTCTTATTTTCAACCTTTACCGTTGGAACAGGTCTATTCTGGTTGGTTCAACAGCCATTATTTGGCCTAGATACTTTGGGGCTCAGTTATGTAGACTGTTTATTATTTGGAGCATTAATTGCCCCTACAGATCCAATCGCTGTTTTGGCAATGGTAAAGAAAATGAACCTTTCTAAAATAACAGAAACTAGAATCGCAGGGGAATCTCTTTTTAATGATGGTATTGGTGTGGTAGTGTTTTTAACTCTTTTAAAAATTAAAGTTGAAGGTATTAATAATGTAACCATAGAAAGTGTCGGCTCCCTTTTTGCCCTTGAAGTGGTGGGAGGAATTTTTATGGGGGCTGTAATGGGCTTTTTAGGCTTGAAGTTGGTTAAATACATAGAGAACACTCATGTGGAATTAGAGGTTTTAATTACACTTTCACTTGTTCTTTTAGTTCCAATAATCTCTCATTTATTTCATTTTTCTGCTGTATTGGGAGTAGTAGTTATGGGTCTATTTTTAAATCAAAATATTGACACTAACAAAAATGAAGATGGCGTTCAAAAGGCAATGGGTGACTATGTTTATAAATTTTGGCATCTGTTAGATGAAACTCTAAATGCGATTCTTTTCATTTTAATAGGTTTAGAAATTATACCTATCCTGCAAAACTTTGATCCCTCATATTTAATTATAATTGTATTGGTTATTTTATTAGTTGTAGTTTCAAGAGGTATCGGTGTTTTTGTTCCTATCAAAATTCTTTCATATAAAATGTCATTTGAAAAAAACACGGCTCTTATTATAACTTGGGGTGGATTGAGAGGTGGACTCAGTATTGCTTTAGCATTAAACTTACCCGATTCTATTGGAGACGGGAAAGAACTTATATTAATCTTAACCTATGCAGTTGTTTTGTTTACCATTTTAGTACAAGGATTAACGTTGAAAAAAATTGTTAAATAAGTTTCGTATAAATACATCCTATTATTATATTTGAGATGAGAAGTTAATGCTGTGACAACAGCTAAGTTTAATTTAATTTAGAAAGGAGGCGTCTTATGTTTTATAAAAATCATTTGAGGAATAGTGGACGGCAGGTTCCTAACTTAGGACCTCTGTAACTTTCCTTATCTATATAAAGCGGACCGATGGGTCCGCTTTTTTAATTTACTATCCATGCAACACATCCCTCAAGCTAATCTTAAGGACTTTCTTTCTAATGATCCCAAGCTTAAAAATAAATTTGTACAACACATCGGTGCTTCGTTTCAAGAAATTGGATTTATTGCACTTAAAGGTCATTTTTTAGAAGAGCAACTTCAAGAGGATTTATACCAGGAAATAAGAGCTTTTTTTGCTTTACCCTCCCAAACTAAGGAAACTTATGAAATATTTGGAAGTGCTGGTCAGCGGGGTTATACCGGTTTTGGAAAAGAACACGCGCAAGGAAGAACGACTGGTGACCTCAAAGAGTTTTGGCATTTTGGACAAAACCTTGACGCTCAACCTAGACTTAAAGAAATTTACCTTGATAATATCAAGGTAAAAGAGCTAGATAATTTTAATTTAGTAGGTAATCTAGTTTTTAAAAAATTAGAGCAAACGGCTAAAGTTTTACTTCAAGCTATTGCTTTATATTTAAAGTTAGATGAATTTTATTTTAATGCTTATATCCGAGAAGGAAATTCAATTCTAAGAGCAATTCACTATCCTCCAATAACACAAGCGCCTGAAGAGGCTGAACGTGCAGCTGCCCATGGGGATATAAATTTAATTACTCTTTTAATGGGTTCTCAAGGTGGAGGCTTACAAGTATTAAATCGAAAAAAAGAATGGATTGATGCTGTTGCTAAGCCTGATGAATTAATGATCAATATTGGTGATATGCTTTCTCGTCTTACTAATAATCATTTGCCCTCTACAATTCATCGTGTTATAAATCCTCCAAAAGAAGAATGGGGAAATGCTCGCTATTCGTTACCTTTTTTTATGCATCCAATTCCACAGATGCCATTGGACTGTTTGCCTCAAATGACGGATGATATGAATCCTAAAAAATACGAAGATATACTTGCAGGAGAATTTTTACGCGACCGATTAATTGCTTTAGGATTGTTATAAAACACTAATTATTCTAAATCCGAAAAAGAGAGAATATCATCCGCAGAGGTTAAGTCCGGTAAGTGCTCCTTTAAAGGAAAACATCGGATGGGATGCACCTTATCCAAAGACATTTTACGAACAGCCTCAGGTAGCTCTTTTTCATTTCTTATAGGATGAATTGGACAGTTTTTTAGATATGGATACAACAAGCTCCCTTCAAAACTAAAAATATTCATACTCACCCTAATTTCTCCACCAAGGTCTCTATATTTCTCTATGGTTTCAGACTCTGGTTTTTCAATAATATTATTCAAGTAGTCTTCAGTGTCAATATCCATAACGGCAAATTTAGAGATACGCTCATCATCAAAAATTAATCCAGAACGAGCATAACTGATTAATGCATGAGGGGTATCCCTAGCTAGATTTAATAGTGCAAACGCTTTAACCGAGTAAAAATTATCCCCATTGCAAATACTTAAATATTCCTCTTGTAATACTGGATATTGCTCCATTGCCTGTTGAACAGCATCTGCTGTTCCTAGCGGTTTTTCTCTACCCTCAGGCGTATGTTGTATCACAAAATGCAGCTGTGCTCCTGCAAATGAATTATGACTTATTTTGGTTCCAACCCACTGCTGGAAGGCTTCGTTTTCTGGGCTGGTTATAAGAAAAACATCTGTATATCCTGCTTCAACTGCGTTATGAACCAAATAATATAACAGTGGCTTTTGACTTTTTCCCAACGGTATTAGGCTTTTGTGTGAAGAACGTGCAATATTTAATGTTGCATCAGACAGCTCAGCGTTTTCCAGAGAGCGTTTCATTCTAGAAGACGCACCCCCTGCCATTATTAGTAAATTTGTAACTGGTTTCATTATAGACTCGTTAAGTGAACTTCATATGCGGCAACCGCTCCCTGTGAAAGAAAAGCGTCTATTACTTGTTGTTTTGTTTCTTCGGTAACCATAGCAACCATACAACCTCCTCCTCCAGAGCCAATAATTTTAGCTCCTATTGCTCCCGCTTTTCGCGCAGCATTCATTTGCAAAATCATTGCCTTTGGTGTATTTTGAATACGCTCTTGTAAAATCTGCTGATGATCATTCATCCATTGCCCCAATTGACCCCAATCAGAAGTAGAATTCTTTAAGACGTTTTTTGCTTTTAAGGTTAAAACATAATTATGAATGGCAGCGTACCAGTGATTTTGATATACTTTAGGAACAATGTCCAAATAAAGTTTATAATCCGTGGGTTGAGCTTGATGGATGTCAAAATTAGGATTGAATTCTTTTACCGCTCGAATTGCTTTTTGACCATACTCTCGTGCATTTTGTAAAACAGTCAGTGTTTCTTTAGCAATACCTGACTCAGCAATTACTAGGGTTCCCAATGCTGGTTGTAATCGGGTTGTTTCTCCCGTCTGTGTATCAATATATATCAGTCCCCCTTGAGCTATAGTGTACTGATCCATTAAGCCTCCGGGTTGATTAAAAAATAACACTTCAGCAGAGTATGCCCATTTTCCAATTTGAATGCCACTAACGGCCATAGGGTTTTTTTGTGCTTGAACTAAAAACCGTAACCATGCAACAGTCAAAGCCGAAGAACTAGAAACTCCTGCATTTATAGGAATATTTCCTGTAATTTCAATATCATAACCTTGTTCAAAAATAGCATCATGATTTTGTAAAACTACCATAGAAGAACGAAAATAATCCTCAGCTTCAATTGTATTAAATTTTTCATTTAAGCTAATATATATAACTTTATCTAAATCAATTAGTTGTAAATTATAAGTAGATTCAGAATTAGGTCTTGCTTTTAGTGTAATTTTTCGGTCAATAGTTCCGGCAATTACTGGCAGATTTAAGTAATCCTGATGGTCGCCAAACAAACAAATTCTTGCGGAGGCTTCAGATGTAATCAATGTAGTGGAGTTTATTTCTTATAATTATGATAAAATGGCTAAAGGCTTTGTTTGTGCCCATTGTTTTCTAGTGAAGTCAGGAAATTTTTGAGGCATTCCACCTTCAGCTACCGATGCTTCACTCAGAGGGGCAACGGAGCTCCACAAACAACCTTCATAAACATTTTGATCTAGCGGTGTTCCTGTTCGTAAACATTCTATGGCTCTATAAAGCATCATGAAATCCATCCCTCCATGACCGCCCATCTTTGTTGACAATGCGCCTAATCGTTTATACATGGGATGTTCATATTGCTCAAAAAGCGCCTCTAATTGTTCGCCTTGAGCCCAACGATGGTGGCTATCAGTAGCACCTTCAACGCCTCCTTCAAAAGCAACTCGTGTGGGGTATCCTGCTAAAGCTCCCTTAGTTCCTTGCACCAAATTATGCCTTGTATAGGGGCGGGGGCTCGTTTCGTCCCATTGAATCATAATTGTTCGTCCTAAATGTGTTTTTATAATCGAAGTATTTAAGTCCCCACCTTTATAATCCAGTGCATTCCATTTATGATCAGCAGCATAATTTTTTTCCGCATAGGCTTGTCGCCCTATGGCTGGAGTAGAAAAAGAAACCAAGCTATCAAACTGATCTTCTCCTCGTCCCAAATTCATGTATTGTGCAACGGGTCCTAAGCCATGGGTAGGATATAAATTTCCATTTCTTTTGGCATAATGATGGGTTCTCCAAGAACCTGTGCCCCGCTCTTGCTCCTCCATCTGAAAACGTAGTTCGTGGATATAAGCAGCTTCAGCATGTAAAATTTCACCAATTTTTCCTTGACGACATAAATTTAAATAGAGTAACTCTTCTCGCCCATAATTGACATTTTCCATCATCATACAATGCTTCTGAGTTTGCTCTGAAGTATCCACAATATCCCACATTTCTTGAAGGGAAACCGCTATGGGCACTTCTACAAAAGCATGTGCACCCTGCTTCATAGTTTCTATGGCCATGGGTGCATGATTGCTCCAGTTGGTCGCAATAAAAACCGCATCAGGCTTCACCTCAGCTAGCATTTTTTTCCACTCGTCATCAGCGCCAAAATAGCGGGCAATGTTTTGGTGTCTTCCATTGCCTGCTTCAATACAATTTGCTACAGAACGATCCACTAAATCTTCAAAAATATCGGCAATGGCAACAATTTCTGTCCCGTTAATAATTGCTAATTGTTTGGCATGACCACTCCCTCTAGCACCAACTCCAATAACCGCGATCCGAACAGTGTTTAACTTAGAAGCTGAAAAATCTCCCATATAACCTCCTAGTGATGGCTTGGTTGCATTTTCAGAAGCACAGGATACTGAGGAAGAAACGTACAAGGAGGCTGTTGAAATAGAAGTTTTTTTTAAAAAATTTCTTCTGTCCATTTTGGGTAAAGTATTAATTTAGCTGTTATTGTAAATTTAACAATGTTTCCTAAAGATAGAAAATATATAAATTTTGAAGTAAAAAACTTGTTGGGATAATTATAAAAATGTAATATATTTAAAATAAAAATTATGGGTGTTGGTGGAATTGTTTTAGCAAGTGCAATTGTTTGTCTAGTTTTTGGACTGCTTGTAGTGATTCAAGAACGAATTTAATTTATTTATATGGGATATTTTATTCGCAATCTTTTTGTGTATGGTGCCATTGCTTTAATATTATGGATGCTTTACGCGGGAATAAAAGGAATGAAAAATAAAGATCAAAAATGACAGCTCCCTATAAAAAATTATTTTATCTCTGTAGTCTCAGTCAAATAACCTTTAACACAAACTGTTTCATTATTTTAAAACCAGATTGTCTTTCTAATAAATAGAGTATTCCACAAGAATAGTTTTCATAAACAAAGCTATCTCTAGAGTTATTAAATAAAAAACGCCTTATTTAACACAAAACGTATTCTAAAAAGAGTTTTAAATATTTCTACTTTATTCTTGTTCCTTTAATATTAAACATGCCCATCATTGAGCCTGAAATAGTGGCCTCTTCAACTGACAATTCAAAATAAATATCATATCCTGATGTATAAGCTTCAATTGTAAATACTTCATCTTCAAGAATTGTACTATTTACCTCAATCTCTCCTGGTGAAGTTCCATCTCCGGAAAACTCCATTTGAGAGGTATAATTCTCTCCTTCTTTCAGAAGAGTCCATTTAATTGGAATATCACCAAAATTATCTACCTCAAAAATGATGAAATCAAAAATTCCAACATAAGGGTCTTTGGGACTATTTTTTAGAGCTCCACAGGAAGCTATTAAAAAAAGAATAGAAATGGCGAATATTTTTTTCATGATAATTATTTTTGGCTTTTTTTGTATTTAAATAGCCTTTTTGAGATTTTTAACTAGTCGGTAATTCTAATTTTCGATCCCATATCGTAATATCACCGCTTGTTTGGTCAACCCATTCCATACGATTATTATTATTAGAGAAAGAAATCGAATATTCAATCACATTATTTAGTTGAATAAAATTATAAAAGCCCGTTTCAGGATCTTTGGTCCATGTATAAGCTGAAATAGCTGGGCTTTTACAGCCCGTCGTATTTTGATCAATAATAACGTATCTTGTAGTAATAATTTGTTCAGTTGCTGTGGTGGTAAATTCCATACAAGAGTAGGAGGGAATTAAGCCAACCAATTGAGCTTTCAGTTCTTCCCATATAATAGCAGATCCACTAGAATCAGAAATAGAGTAGACACTCCATTCGCCTAAAATATTATCCGGCGGAAGTACTTCTTCCTTATCACAGCTGAATATAAATATTACTGTAAATAAAAATATACTTGTTTTAATTAATGAGAAAACTTTCATTTTGATTATTTTCAATAAAAATAAATAAAAAAGAGCCATTAACATGGATATTTAAATCTTAAATTTCAATAGCTTGAAAACAAAACTTTTTTCTGCTTTTCCATGTAAATTATTTTTTTATTTGCTGGGAATGCTTTTTGTTCCTAAACTTTTATTTTCACAACAAGAAATAGAAAGACCTTATCTTAAAATACTAGGTACTGTCCAAGACGGGGGGTCACCCCATATTGGTTGTGAAAAGGTGTGTTGCAAATCTCTCTCAATTAAACAAAAAAAACAAAGAAAAGTAACTTCGCTAGCGGTTATTTATCCCCAAACTAATTCAAGTTTACTATTTGAAGCGACGCCTGATATTATTTTACAATGGAAAAAACTTAACGGAACTTCTCCTTCTATTTTTTTGACACATGCCCACATGGGTCATTATTCTGGTTTAATGAATCTGGGCAGAGAAGCTCTAGGAGCTAAAAGCATTCCTGTATATGTTATGCCAAAGATGAGTGCTTTTTTAAATGAAAATGGTCCCTGGAGTCAGCTCGTCTATTTAAAAAACATCAAACTAATTCCTTTAGAAGAAAATAAAACTATTACTCCCATTGATCAAATCAAGGTAACCCCAATACTTGTTCCTCATCGAGATGAGTTTTCTGAAACAGTTGCGTATCAGATCGAGTCGCTTGAAAAAAAAATTCTTTTTATACCCGATATTGATAAATGGTCTAAATGGGATCATGATTTAATAGAAGTACTTGAAAGGGTGGATTATGCTTTTATTGACGGAACTTTTTTTGACGCTAAGGAAATAGACTACCGCCCAATAAACGAAATTCCACATCCCCTAGTAAAAGAAACAATTGCCTATTTGTCTTCGGCTTCAAAAGAGTTAAAAAATAAAGTGTACTTTATTCATATGAATCACACTAACCCTTTATTAAATCCAGAAAGTGATGAGACCATTTGGGTTATTCGTCAAGGGTTCAATATCGCAAGAATTGGACAGCAATTTAGATTATAGAGATAAGTTTGGCTTCATAATAGAAATTGACTAAATATTTTAATAAAAATAGATCCTTGCTAAAATAAAAATGACTCCCTTAAATAGATGTTTTAATTGATCTCGTTTTAAATCACTGACAAAAAAAATATTCTCTTATTTTCATATCTTTCACCTGTGTTAAAATCAATTATTGTAATGGGAGTAAGTGGATGCGGAAAAAGCACATTAGGTAAGAAATTTGCAGATTTTTTAAACCTACCTTTTGTAGAAGGGGATCAGTTTCATTCTCAAGCTAATATTGAAAAAATGAAAAATGGAATCCCACTTAATGATTCAGACAGAGCGCCTTGGCTTTTTGCATTAAACAAAAATTTAATCGCAAAAAAAAATACTGGAAGTGTATTGGCTTGTTCTGCATTAAAACAAAGTTATCGTGATATTTTAAGTCAGGGTTTTTCTCCCGATCAATTGCTTTGGATCTATCTAGATTGCGATATAAAAACACTTAGAAAGCGCATTGAAAAACGAGCTCACTTTATGCCAATTTCACTTCTAGAAAGTCAAATAGAGGCTCTTGAAGTTCCAAATGAGGCAATTCAACTGGATGCCAGCTCCGAAATAAACGAATTAATCGCCCAACTTAAATTGTATTTTCATGAAAAATAAACCAAATTGGGGGGTAATCGGTCTTGGTGTAATGGGGACAGGTCTGAGTAGAAATTTTGCTAAAAAAGGGATTCATTTAGCCCTTTATAATCGACACATAGAAGGGGTTGAAGAAAATATAGCAGAAAAACATTGTCAAAAATATCCTGAACTAGAAACAGCGCTCCCTTATGAGGATTTAAGTTTATTTATACATGCTGTAGAAATTCCAAGAAAAATATTACTTATGCTTCCTGCTGGAGTGGTTATTGATTCTGTTTTAAATCAACTCACTCCATTGTTATCAAATGGAGATATTATTATAGATGGAGGTAATTCTCACTTTGAAGATACCGAGAAAAGGGTTATTGAATTTGCTGGAATCGGAATTTATTTTCTAGGAATGGGCGTTTCTGGTGGAGAAGAAGGTGCCTTAAATGGACCCTCTCTTATGTTGGGGGGTGATAAACATGCGTATTCACTTGTTTCTAAAGAGTTAGAAATAATTGCAGCTAAAAATTCAAATGGAACTCCCTGTTGTGCTTATTTGGGTTCTGGAGGTGCTGGCCATTTTGTAAAAATGATTCATAATGGAATTGAATATGCAGAAATGCAATTACTTGCGGAAGTTTTTGAATTGACTCAAGCCGATCCAAAACATGATCTTATTTCTATTAAAAAAATATTTAGCAAATGGCAAAAAACTTCAAGTGAAAGCTATCTTTTAAAAGTTACTCTATCTGTTTTAAATTATACCAAAAAAGGCCATCCATTTATAAATCTCATTAAAGATGAAGCTTCAAATAAGGGAACCGGAGCATGGGCAACAGCTTCAGGAGCAAAATTAGGTAATGCAAATAGTATGATGGCTGCTGCACTTTATGCTCGTTTTACCTCTTCTGATAAAGTTACTCGAGAGGCGATGGCTAAACATTTTTCGAAAATCAAAACGAACCATGCAATCTCTTTAGATGCTTTAAAAAAAGCCTATGATGTATCCCGCTTAATAAATCACCATCAGGGATTTGAAATGATTCGAGAAGCTAGTCTAATTTTCGGTTGGAAGATTAATCTTTCATCTGTAGCACTTGTCTGGTCAGAAGGATGTATTCTTAAATCAACTTTGATGTTTTCGCTAATTGATATTTTTAAATCCAATAAAAAAATATTGGAATTCAGCCCTTTTATTCGAGAAATAAATTCCGGAATGCAGGCATGGGAAGAAACTTTAGATAGCGGAATAAAACATCGTATTCCTTTGGGGTGTTTTAGCTCTGCATGGAATTATTTTTTAGCAATAACTCAAAAACAAAGTAATGCTAACTTGATTCAAGCTCAAAGAGATTATTTTGGCGCACATGGCTTTAAACGAACTGATATAAAAAATGAAGTATTACATCACGGGCCTTGGTCGAGTAAAAAAAATTAATTGTGATAAAGGCTAAAAAATTCATTTTTTAGAAGTTTTTTTAACTTGGATAGCCTTGATTGATAAATCAAATTTTATTTTCTCAATTGAATCATACTATATTTCAAAGAGTAGTTCCCAAGTATACTCCCATAAAATAATTAGAATAAATTATCGAATTCATAAAACTTGATGCCATTTATTGTATTCTTACTAAAACCTCATTAACAACCGCTTTATTAGAATTATATTTAGATATATGCTCTTATCTTTGAATAAAGTTTAAATAAAATTTGTTTTGTTTGAATTTTATGTTTCGAAATAGTTGAAATTTTTAGGATTTGTTACCCTAAAAATAATTTTTGAAATTTATCAATTAGTTGTTTAGTTTGTTTTGATAACCGTCTTTTTAAAAAGACGGTTATTTTTTAGACAATCCATTTAATCTGACAATAATTATGCCTTTTTCCAATAACTTAACATGCTCTTCTTGCTTTCAAGCTTAAAATTATATCACTACAATTTAAAAATATAAAAGATTAAAAATAGATCTGGGGTACCCTTTTCAAGTTCTTTTATTTTCTATAAATCCTTAACACATCGAAAGCCAGTATGATTAAAACTTGAATCTTTACTGGAGCTCATTCTTCTGGAAACTCTATAACCACTACAATATGAATCGTTACATAAAAAAGAGCCTCCTCTCATGACATGTTTTAGAGATAAGGGCTCCCTTGGATCATTATATTTCCCGGGGCCTTTAGGATTTTGTGTTGTTCCCTTCTGTTGTTCTTTCTCGTATGCCTTATAGTCATATTTGTCTTGGCACCACTCCCAAACATTTCCTGCCATATCATACAAACCATATGCATTTGCTGGAAATGAGGTAATGGGTGCAGTTCCAAAGTAACCATCTAATTTTCTGTTATTGTATGGGAACACTCCTTGCCAAAAATTAGCTTTATCATATGAAGTCTCAACAGAATTATTCCCCCATGGATAAATATTTTGTGAATTTCCTCCCTGTGCCGCCCATTCCCACTCAGCTTCAGTGGGTAATCTTTTTTTTGCCCATTTAGCATATGTATTAGCATCATCCCACGCTATATGAACTACTGGATGCTCCATTCTTTCTTCAATCGAGCTTTCTGGTCCCTCAGGATGTTGCCAATTAGCTCCTGTTGTCCAAAGCCACCATTGAGAATAATCTCCCAAATTAACTGGGCCATCAGTTTGTTTAAAAACCAAGGATCCTGCTTTGAGTAAACTATCATTAGGTTTAGATATTCCCTGAGGAAGTGTTTTCTTCATTTCTTCCCAATCAATATCACGCTCTGCAATTGTAATGTAGCCTGTTGCTTTCACAAAAGCTGCAAACTCTCTGTTGGTTACCTCATGTAGATCCATATAAAAAGAAGAAATAGATACTTCATGTTTTGGAAACTCATCAGCATAAGCTTTAGAGGAGCGCGCTCCCATTTTAAAATTTCCTGCTGGAATTAAAGTCATCCCATCTGGCAATGGTGTAGAAGGTTTTGAAGTTTTATCGATTGTAGTACAGCCTAAAAAAACGATAAAAAAACTTAAAAATCCTTTTAAATACAATACATTTTTCATTGTTTAAATTACTTTTTTTAATTAACAAAGGAACATACTAATTTTTGATTGGCGCCAAAGAAAATCCATAAGTATAACCAACTGTTTATTAGATAAAAAATATCAATAGCGTTTATTAAAAACGAATAAGACCTAATTAAAGAAAAATCTTACTATGAAATAATTTCACGAAATGGATTATTCCGTCAACGATTGGTAAACAGCTCTTCTAAACTCTTTTTGAGTATCAATGTTAGAAACTCCTTGTCTTGATCTGGAAAGGAATATGGCAAATAATTCCTTTTCGGGGTCTATCCAAAAATGAGTATTATGGTAACCAGACCATCCATATATCCCTTTAGTCGAACTGGTATTATCTGTTTTTGGGTCTTCTAAAACAAAAAGAGAGAAGCCGTAGTAAAAGCCTAATTTTCTTGTATCGGCAAATTCTTCAACTGGATAAGATTCAGAATATTTTTTTGTCATTAAATTAATACTGTTCTGGCTTATGATTTTTTTTCCATTGAATATACCTCCGTCAAGAAGCATTTTACAAAAATTTGAGTAATCTCCTAATGTTGATACTAACCCTTCTCCACCAAAAGATGCATTATTATTCTTTTTGTAAGATAATTCATTAAGTTCATTGGTAAAGCCTTTTAATGCTCCCGTATTAATGTATAGTGGCTGAAATCTAGACTTATCTTTCTCGTCTAAATAGAATTTTGTTTCGCTCATTTCAAGAGGGTCAAAAATTTCATTCTTTAAAAATTCATAAAAAGTTTCATTGCTTACTACCTCAATAACACGACCTAATATTGCCTGATTGATTCCATAAAAATATTTTTCTCCTGGTTCAAATTTTAAAACAACATTAGATAAATCATTCGCAAAATCTTCTAAATTGTCATACTTAATTGAATTCGTAAACCCATATCCATAACCTGGTTCTCCATAATATCCAAATCCAGATCTGTGACTTAAAAGATCTATAATTTTTATCTGTTTAATACAAGGCTTAATTTCTCCATTAGTCTCGCAATTCATGTTTTTTAATGCTGGAATATATTCGGAAACGTTATCGTTTAATTTTAAAATACCCTTTTCTAAAAGAATCATTACAGCAACTGTTGTAATTGGTTTTGACATAGACCAAATAGGAAAAATAGTCTCATTATATGGCTTATAGCTTTGACTAGATATATTTTTATCTCCTTCTTTCCCAGAATTTTCGATGTTAAAATAAATTGCTCTGCCTTCTTTATAAACTAACGCAACATTACTTCCGGTAATTTCATTACTAATTAATTTTTTTTGTAAAAGTTTAATCTCATCAAATTGAGAAAAAACCATAGTGTTAACTAAGAGTAATATGAATACAATTTTTTTCATTTTAATTGATTTATTATTAATTAAGATCTTAAAATATGTGATTAAAAAGAAAAGCAATTTATAAAAATTTTAAATCATTCCTGATTTTAAAAAATAATGTTTATCTCGATCACAAAATACCTATCCCTATGCTAGCAACACTTTAGTTTATAAAGAGGGGCTTATGTTGTTTTTTAATTGTTCTGATTTTAGCTTTTTCTACCATGTATAGTATTAATGATAGATAGTTTTAAGACCTGAAAATTTTAAATCCAACTCTACTTTAGTTAATTATTGATGATTTTATATCTTGGAGTTTAATTAAATATGCTTTATGAAAATTAGTAAAGAATTAATTATTGTAGGATTTATTCTTTCAGGAATAATAAATATTGGCGGGGTTTTACTTTTTTCAAGATTTTTTACAAATCAAGCCATCCCTTTAGCCGACCCAGTTGTAATGTCTAATTTTGGTATGCTAATGATTGTTGTTTGGGGGTTAGTGTTTTTATCAATCTCCCGGAAATACGAGCAATTGAATTGGCTTGTTGGAGTATTTGTAATCGAAAAATTTATTTACGGATTTCATTGGCTCAACTGGATAACAAATAATGATCTTTCAAATCTATATGACAAAGACCAAATGGCAGGGATTTTCTTTGCCTTATATGGAATAAATGATTGGCTATTTTTTGTATTTTTCTTGTTTGTATTTATTAAGTCATTTAGAAATCCCATCTAATATTATCTGTTTTATCTTACATTTTAAAAACAATAAATAAAGATAAAAACCCTCTACATTAAATGATATGTCATTTATTTTATAGTTTTATTTTTAGTAAAAAAATATAATAAAGTATCTTGTCTTTGATATTACATTTAATGAAATGGAAGAAAAAAAAGCAAAAAATAAAAAAATTAATTTAGGAGGATCTTATAAATTTAAGATTGCTAAAAAGTATAGCAAACCCCAAACAAAGGGAGACAAAAATGCAAATAGAAGAAAGAAGAAATAATTTTAATTTAATTTGTTTAGAGCGGTTTATTTTTATCAATGGGGCCTCTCAAATGAATAATTAAGCCATTTAAAAAATTACGCAATACTTGATCACCACATTCCATATACTTTTCGTGTCTTTCATTTCTAAAAAATGCCCCAAGCTCTGATTTAGTTATTTTATAATCAACCAAATCACAAATTTCAACAATTTGATCATCACGAAGTTTATGTGCTACACGTAGCTTTTTGAAAATATCATTATTAGTTAATCCCATATTCAAAGGTAATCCTTTATAGCTGCGTATAATTTATTAAAGTAAATATAAAGAGTAATCAGAATCAATTCAAGGCTTAATAACGACAAATGGATTTTAGCAAATCCAAAACTATTCTCCACAATCAAAGACACTTTATTCTGATAAGTTATGAAATTACAATCTTCGGTAAATTTTGAGCAATTTTGAAACTAAAAATTAATCCTTGGGATCTAATTTAATATCAAGTCATAATCTATCTCTGATACGGAAATGAAATCATTTTCATCGGAACTTGGTTTAATAACTAATTCTTTTAAGGCTTTGTATTCCGATAAGCTGAAAATGAGAATTAAATTTTGCTGTGAAGTTAATATCGGAATATTTCGTTTGACAATTTTTTTATTAAAATGAGATTCCCAATAATTAATATCAACTTCAGTTACAACCAACTGAAATGCTTTTAATTCTCTAGCAGTCATTTCAATAAGAATATTTTTAAACGTGAGATTAAATACTTTACATACTGGACAAAATGAAAGTTGTCCACCCCTGTTTTTTTTAATTATATTGATCTGTACTTCACACATAGAATTTAAATTATATATACAAATATAATTATTTTTATTTAATCTAAATAAGAATAATTTTAAATATAACGACATCTGTCTTATTAAAATACTGTAAACTCTTTAATGGGATTATTTTTATTTGTTGATATTGTTTTAAGAGATTGTAACTTTACATCTAATAATTAAAAATTTAATAATACCTAAAATATGGATAGTGAAACCTTTCATAAACTTGAGAAGTTTAAAAACCAAATAGATTTAAAAGTTAAAAGCGGAAAACATTCTCATTATGTTTTAGAACAATTTGATACAATAGGAGAATTATTTGGATTAAGCGAAAATTTATTAATAGATAATTCGAGTGAAGAGCATTATGAAGAATTGGGCACTTACTTAATTAATAGTTTAGTTAAAGAAGTTTATAAAAAGTAGAAAAGAATATAGAGTGATTTTTTTAGGATATTTTAAAAAATAAAGCTGACAACAAATAACTTTAGAGTTTTTTTTAACTTCTTCATTAACTCCCGGGATTTAAATCAAATTATCCTAATTTATATTAACTGATTATCAAAAAGCACATACAATATTGTCTTGAGCAGCTAATTTGCGGAGATTGAAAAGCTCGACTCAAACTCATGACCAATTACTTTAATCCATTCAAATCATATTGTGAAACAAATTTCCATATTTCATTATCTGAATTAATATCCATGTTTCCAAAAGATCCTGGCCAATCATGACCACCACCAATTATTTTCAAATGTTCAACAGAAACGTTTCCGTTTCCATTATTCCAGGTATATCGTTCCACTTCACTTCCATCATTTGTATTGGTATTTTCGACTTGAACCACTGTTGGTGATGTATTGCATTTGTTGTGATTTATCCAGTAGTTATTTACATCCGCTAGAGAAACAAAATAAGGAAGAGTTCCGTTGTATTGATAATAAAAATCTTCAGTACCGTTAATGGTTAAAACTGCAGTTGGGTTTGAAGGTAGTGTTTGAGTTTGGTCATATGTCTCCTGTTGCATAGATGAGGATACAGACACGATTGAAGCAATTTTATTACCAAGTCTAACGGCTAATTCTTGAGAAAACTCACCCCCGTTTGAATAACCACATGCATAAACCCTATTTAGATCAATATTATAATCTGTACTAAGGGCGTCGATCATAGCCTCAACAAATCCTAAATTGTCAACCGCAGTATTTGCCGCTTCTGTTTTATAAGTCCATACAGCCTCAGGTTTTGACAAATCTGTAGGGTCTCCTATTCCTTGAGGATATACTAGAATAAAACCATTTGTATCAGCCAGACTTCTCATGTCAGATCTATAAACCGCCGATGCTATACTACCAGCGCCTCCGTGAAAATTAAACATTATGGGGGAGGTATCAGTTGGGTTATAGCTTGAGGGCACATAGACATAGTATTCTCTATCTAATTCATTATGGGTTAATGTTATGGAACCTGGAAATGGATCTGAGCTTAATGATTTGTCTTTTAGATTTGTATCATCACCTGAAGAACAACTTAAATTTAGTAGAAAAAAGGGTATTAAATAAAAGTAAAATTTCATACAAATTAAACTAATTAGTAAATATATTTAGCGAATTTAAAAAATTTAGTAGAATCATTTTAAGGAATGTAGTATTTAATCTAAATAAGAGGTTCGCTTATCCCATTCCAGTATTGATTGAGACGGAAAAGAGAAGACTGCTCATGTTACCCTCTTTCTTTAATGGCGTTTTCTTTGTAACTTTAGATTATGAAAAAATGGAGTACGCCAAGTCAGATTATTTTTCAATGCTTTCTTATCATTGTTGTATTAGTTGCCTACAACCTTTACACGGGAAGACTTTCATTCTAAATGGACCTTTTCTATATAAGTAGATTTAATTGGTTGGTAAATGTTATTTTCATCAATGCTCCTAAAATTAACTTTAGTAATGCTTTCTTTTTTTAAACCATAAACATTTCAGTAAGATTAAAATCTTGTTGAAATTATAGGTATCTTGAATTATCTTAAAATCAACACAATGAAAAATATCTTTCTTGTTTTACTCTTTGTTCCTTTAATTTCTTTAGGTCAAACAGAAGCAATCAAAGAACCGGTTATTCACACAGTACTCTTTTGGTTGAATAATGCCGAAAGCCAGGAAGATGTTGTTGAATTTGAAAAGGCAATACGGAAATTAATGGCAACTAATCCTCAAGGAGTACAGTCCCATCTTGGAAAACCTGCTAATACTACTAAACGAGGAGTGGTTGACAGTAGCTTCACCTATTTGTATTTAATTACTTTCCCCTCTATAAAGGCAGAAGCTGCTTATCAAACCGATCTAACCCATCTTAAGTTTATAGAAGAAGCAAAACACCTTTGGAAGAAGGTGGTGGTATACGACTCAAATTCTTTAGATTAGTTGTTAAATAAACAAAAACTATAGATGCTTTTAATAATTAAAATAGGCTCTGATTTTTTACAAAATATAGTTGATGATTTTAAGTAAATGAAAAGATATTCTTTTAATACAATCTATTTTGATTTTGAACTCTTGTTCAAATAAAATACCTGATGGCACTTATCGGGGAATCAACTATAATAACAATTCTTTAGCCCATATTGAACAGTACTTCACTTTTGACGGAAACCAATTTGGTAAATATATTATTAGACATGGAGAAAAGTTTGTTTATGATTCAATAAATATTATTAAATATAGTGGGGGTAATAATTTCTCGCTTACAAGAAATGACGCAATTTATAAATGCAAATATTTTATAAAACACGATACTCTGAAGCTTGAAATAAATAAGAACATTATAACCTTACTAAAGGTTAGCCTAAAGCCCTGATTTACTGTAGTTGATTTTTTAGCGTTTTTTTTAAACTAAAGGAGGATCCTTCAGTAAGTTAATCGATTTTAAACAGAATAAAATTAGTCTTTAATTCTCCATTTCTATTCATTCTCAATTATTTTAGCCATAAAAATAAAGCCAAAAAACACAATAAGCACGAGTGTAATTGGAATTAAAATTCCATATTCTTCGCCTATAGGAAAAGCATTCCAATCAGCGTCATTGAGTTCTTCTGACAATTCTTGAAAACCATCTTGGACGTTTAATAATGCTAATGTTGTGTTTTTCATTAAAGAAATATAAGCTTTTTTTGGTGATTTTTTTACTTTAATAATAAATGTA
>MEHZ011394486.1_pt1 | contig 25548 bp, 23 predicted proteins | sample 897221 | NCBI WGS metagenome assembly MEHZ01 (sample SAMN05514161, study PRJNA337945) | marine metagenome | isolation source: marine surface water | place: Arctic Ocean | collected 2007-12-13
GATTACGACCTTGCTCAAAAAATTTCCCAACTTTCCACGGAGTGAGATGATGCCAACAGATCCTAAAGGGCGCACAGCACCAGGCTATGAACGCCATGCATTCGTTTGTGGCCATGAGCGACCTGAAGGTGCAAGCAGGCCTTCTTGCTCAAAAAGAGGCAGTTTAGATCTGATGCGCCTACTGAAAACTTCGGCCAAAGAAGCAGGCCTCACCAATGTTCGAGTTCAGAAATCCGGATGTCTTGATTTCTGCGAATTTGGAACAACATGTGTGGTCTATCCCGAGGGGACTTGGTATTCAATACCTGGAAAAGATGCCATCCCGGATATCATTGAACATCTCCGTTCTGGAGCTGTGGCTGAAAAATATCGACTCAAACTCGAGTAAGAGCATCGCGTGAATCAAAGTTTCACTGGGCGTGATGCACCGCAAGCCTGACATTTCAGTAATGTCGTTCGGTCTTGCTTGACGAAATGCGTATCTGGACCTGAGCACTGACTGCATTTGATAAAGGAATTGACGTAATTGACAAGGGTTCTCTTGATTCGCTTTGGAGGGATTCGTCCCTTGAATCGAGCACGAGGGCCATCCCGTGAACCGGATGTTCCAAGTTCGTTCAAAAGGTATTGATACACATGGTTATCATCTCGATCCATCATCGAAACCACTTCGTTGAAGTTACGGAAAATAGTATTTTGACCTTCGATAAGAATCTGAGGTTCTGGCAAGCGCCATCGGGATCTTGAAGAAATTTCTTCAGGGATATTTTCCCGTGCTCTGTCGAGCAAGGACTCATAATCAAAGTCGCTCATAGACGAGGGCCTGTGTCGCTCTTTCTTGAAGCCTTTGGATGCAAGCCATCTAGGGGGGTCTACATAGCGAATGTGCAAAGGGTTGATGAGTTAGTGTCCTTAGCCCTGAATGAGTACTATGGCATTGAGCATTGAAGAACTGCGCGCACAAGCATTTGGTTTGCGAAAGGAAGGGTTGAATACTCAACAAATCGCCGACGAGTTATCGCTTTCTCAAGATACTATATCTTGGCTATTGACGGAAGGAGAAACTGGAGAACGACCGACCGATGTTCGAATCGGTTGGAGAAGCATTGGCGTTCGTCCTGAACGAATCGCAGCAGTTGGTACGATTATGGCCGACATAGCCGATGAAGAACTCGGGGCAGCCGACATCGACACCATTGTCGGAATTTCAATCAATGGAATCAGTTTTGCGCATGAAGTCGCTCGATGCTTAGGTTCGGAATACACCATCTATCGCAACGTCGAAGGCGATGATGGTCACGGCGTTCTTTCAAGCAAATACGGTCAAGTCTCTGGTAAGAAAGTAGTCATTGTCGATGATGTCATGTCATCTGGCACCACGTTGAGCAAAACCATAGGTTCGATTCGAGCCGCTGGTGGAGAAGTTGGCTTAGTCATTGTTCTCGTCAACAAAACCACTCGCAATGAAATCGACGGAGTGCCACTTCGAGGCATGATCCGAGCCGTCCCAGTCTGAGGTGAACACGTGCATTGGGCAGATGTAGCAGCACAAGCGCTTGCTCACAAGAGCGATACGCATGTTGTATCTACAGGTATTACACCCAGTGGGGAATTCCACATTGGGCATCTTCGTGAGATTCTCACTGGAGATATAATCGCCCGTGCAGCAAAAGATGCTGGATTAGCAGTTGATTTTGTTTTCATCATTGACAGTGCAGACCCCTTACGGAAAGTCTATGATTTCCTTGGACCTGAATACGAACAATTCGTCGGAAATCAATTGGGCGCCATACCTGCACCAAAAGAAGATGGAAACCCGGATTGGGAACGGTTTAACGACGAAGGTTGGACCTATGCCAATCATTTCCTTGAACCGTTTCTCAAAGCGCTTGAAGAAATCGGCGTTCAGCCTCGACTTATTGACAACCTTGAATCCTATAGAAGCGGTCGCTTCACGGAACTTTCAAAAAAAGCATGCGACCATGCAGACGATATCCGTGAAGCCATCGAACGCATCTCAGGACGTGAATTACCCGATGGCTGGTTCCCTTGGAGTCCATTAAATTCCCGTGGCGGACTTGACAAAGTTCGTGTCACTGGCTATGAGTACCCACTTGTCCATTGGGAAGATGAATACGGAGAATCGGGCTCTTCTGACCTTACCAAGGGTGAAGGAAAATTGCCTTGGCGAATCGATTGGCCTGCGAAATGGGGATGGATTGGCGTCACATGTGAAGCGTTTGGAAAGGACCATGGCGCTGCAGGTGGCTCGTATTCGACCGGTCGCGAAATCGTGAAAATACTTGGCCACGAACCCCCCCATCCACTGGTCTATGAATGGATCAGTCTCAAAGGACAAGGTGCTATGTCTTCATCCGCAGGCAACACGATTGGTCCAATCGAAGCATTGCGATTAGTCCCCCCTGAAATTTTGCGCCTCTTAGTCGCTAAATCGAAGCCAAATAAAGCGATTGAATTCGATACTGGAATGGGACTTGTCATCTTAGCTGACGAATTTGAACGACTTGCTGCAAGAGATTTCCAACACGAATTGGCGAATGATGAACTCAGCCGACGGCAAAGAGTGCAAATTGAAGATGCTGCCGGAGCCATGAAAATGGCTACAGTCGTATCTGGCCAAGACGTTAAAGCAACAGCGGTGACATTCCGCCACCTGGCCTTATTGGCTCAAACCAAGAAGAATGATGATGATGTCTGGGGGAGTCTACAAGCATCGGGTGCAATTCAAGAGAAAACACCTCAACTACAAGACCGGCTCAATCGAATGCGTTATTGGATTCAATCAAGTCATTTCCCAGATGAAATGCGAATAAATATTCTCACTGAACCGAATGTCACTCTGCTTGGGACCTTGAATGAGGTTGAGCGTCGAATCCTAAAAGCATTGACGGTTTCATTGAACACATGCATTTGGGATACCGGTGCGATTGGTGCTTGCATCCCACAATCGGCAAAAGACCTCGACGAATCACCTCGAAGCGCCTTTAAAGTGGCGTATGCAGCCTTGATGGGCAGTGAAAAAGGACCTCGTCTCGCACCGATTCTTGCTGAAATTGACAGAGATGAAATCCTTCAGTTACTGAATGCTTGTGTTATCGTTCTGGAAGAATGACTGGTTTTTCTCATTTGGAGTTGTTTCATGCTCTTTTTACCCTATCCGACCGTCATACTTGAAAAGTGGTGAGCGACCATTGCCCTCTATGGCCGGGGTCTACTGTCCAACTTGTGAAGCAGGTGTTGAAGCCGTAGCCAAGTTTTGTCTCGCATGTGGACATGACTTGACCGCTCAAGGTCCAATCACTTCTACAGGCCACGATTTGAACCAACTCAAAGAGGTCATTCGTATCCGTGATGACCTTTCTATGGCTGAGAAATTCGACATGATCGCCAAAATCGAAGATGGTGCAAATCCGATTGTATTGGGTATTGCTGCACCTGCTGAAGGCGAAGAGGCCGACCTCTCTGATGCATTTTCAATGGAAATCACTGAACCCTCATCGAGTTCAGTTTTTGCAAATCATGAATGGGGTAAATCACCAGCAGCCAATGCAGCAATTCGTGCAGTTGTTCGTGGAACCAATGGATGGGATTTGATTCAAGCCGGAAAATTAGACCTCAAGGAGGGGCTGTTCCGTGAAGCAATGGATAATGGAATGGAAGCATCGACTCACATTCACGATGTTGCCAGCGGAGAACACGAAGGTATCGACCCCGAATCGATGCGAGCGATTCCTGTCCTCAAACCTCCAAAGCGTAGTTTCTGTCCAAAGTGTGGTTCTGACATCCATGCCAACACAATGCTCCAATGGCGAAAGTGGCGAGACTCTTCAAGCGAAGTTGTTTCAATGCAATTAGAGGCTTCGATGGAAACTTCACTGATTCAAGTTGCTGCTCACTACATCAATGTCATGCAAGCCATGCAAGATGAACGTGATGATGCCCTCAACAAGCTTTCAAAAGGAGACCCTGCTGCAATAGAGGGTAAACTACGTTCAAAACTCGAAAAGAGTATTCGAAGCGATATCGAAAAAGAGGTCCGAGCAGAACTTGAAAAAGAATTCAAAGGGCGCTCGGTCTCCAGTTCACCCTCTAAAGCAAAGGAGAGTAAGGCGAAGAGTTCTGGAACCAAATCCGCAACCAATAAAGCAGCAGTTAACAAAGCAGCAGCAGGTACTCAAAATAAGAAATCAACCGGGATGTTTGGGGCAAAGAAAATCACAAAGAAATACGAAGGTGAGCCTGGTGGAAAGGCAGATTGGTTCCTCAAAGATGCTCTTGACACGGTCTATGACCCTCATGGTACTGGAAAAGTGGTCAAACCAGCAACGATTCTTGCCCGTTCTTCAGAAGGCAATGTTCGGGTTCGGGATGTTGTTCGAATCTTTGATGTCGATGGTGAAGAAGGCATCAGTGAATTGGCATGGACAAGTCCTCTTACCAAGTATATCATCGAAGCATACAGTGCGTGCTGATCAGTAATGCACAGTTAACTTTCGTGGTTCCAGTGGTCCACTCAATTTGGCCTTACTTGCAGCGACTTCCATTTTAGCACCACGTAGAGTAGTGACAAATGGTATATTCAATTCGACAGCCAAACGGCGCATCATGTTTCCATCACGAACCGCCCCCCCAGAGATTGTAGGGACATTGACAATGAACGAAACTGCGCCCTGTCGCATGAGGTCCAATGCATCTGGATGATTTTTATCAGCGATACGATAAGCGACGTTAGCAGTAACGCCAGCCTCACGAAGAGCATCACATGTTCCAGGCGTGGCATAGAGTGTGAATCCAATTTCAGCGAGTTCACGAGCAATTGGGATGAGGGATTTCTTGTCCTCATTTCGTACGGTGAGATAGGCACCTCCCGAAGTTGCCACTGGAACTTCAGTTGCTAATCTCGCTTTGAGATACGCAAGGTCAGCAGAGACATCTGAGCCATATACTTCACCGGTTGATTTCATCTCTGGACCTGGCGCTGGGTCAAGTCCACGCAGTTTTATGAACGGGAATACTGGTGCTTTCACGCAGACTTGACCAGAGGTGCGGCGAGGGATTTCTTGTTCGGAAAGAGGGATTCCAATGGTGACATTTGCGCCGATACGTGCCATCGGAAGACCTGTCGCCTTCGCCACAAAGGGTACTGTTCGGGATGAACGCGGATTCACTTCAAGAACATACAAATCATCACCTTGAAGTGCGAATTGAATGTTATAGCACCCTCTGATATTGAGGCCGAGTCCAATAATTTTAGTTTGTTCCGCTATTTTCTCAAGCAGAGCATCTGAAATATTCTGAGCTGGGATAAAGCAGGTTGAATCACCAGAATGAATCCCAGCCTCCTCGAGATGTTCCATGATGGCTCCAACCAAAACGTCCTTCCCATCACAAACTGCATCGACATCCATTTCAGTTGCATGGCCAAGATATTCATCGACCAAGAGCGGTTTATCAGGCGCAAGATAGGCCTCATTGAGATACGCGTCGAGTTGTTGTTGATTTGAGAGAATCTCCATCCCACGACCGCCAAGAACATAGGACGGACGAATCAAGACTGGGAAACCAATCGCCATGGCTGCTTTACGGACATCTTCTGCGGTAGTACCCGTCATTCCATTCGGCATACGAAGCCCTGCACGCTTGGCAAACGCTTCAAACCGTTCTCGGTCACTTGCTTCATCAACTGCATCACATGAAGTACCCATGATGGACAAATCCAAGCCAAGTGGTTTCAGGACTGAAAGACGCTCTTTCAATGGCAATGCCAAATTAATTGCTGTCTGGCCTCCGAATTGCAAAAGGATTCCATGTGCTTGTTCACGCAGAAGTATTTCTGAAACGTATTCAAGAGTTAAGGGCTCGAAATACAATCGGTCCGAGGTATCGAAGTCAGTTGAAACAGTTTCAGGGTTATTGTTGATGAGAATAGCATCCTTTCCGGCTTGACGAATGGCCTTGACGGCATGGACGCAGCCATAATCAAATTCAATTCCTTGACCGATTCGGATTGGACCACTTCCAACCGTGACCAACCGTTCTTTTGTTCGCATATCAAGATCCGGAAGCAAGTCAATACCCTTGGCATCATCCAACTCATAAGTTGAGTAATAATACGGAGTTTCTGCAGCAAATTCTGCTGCACATGAATCAACCATTCGGAATCGAGGATGTAAGGCAAGAGTATGACGGCGGCGCATGACGGCTTCCTCATTTCTGCCATGAGGCAAAAAGCGTGGACCGGTTGAAGGGAAACCTGCTAACGCATCGGCGATGTGTTCATCCGAAAAACCGTGGCTCTTCCAAGAGCGAAGTTGTTCCCTGTTCAATTCTGCCGGGAGTGCTGCCGTGTCTGTAATTTCTTTTTCGATGTGTGCAATGTTTTCAAATCGATACAAAAACCAACGTGTAATACGAGTAATTTCGTGAACCTTTTCGACACTCCATCCTCGACGGAATGCTTCAATCAACGCACCCATACGTCGGTCGGTTGCAACTCTGCACCACTCGACAAGTGTTGAGTCAGGTAAAGCGGTCAAAGCCCGCTCAGCCATACCTTCGCCTTCTGATTCATCTGCCCGTGTCAATGGACGAGGATGGGCATAACCTTGCTCGAGTGAAGCCCAAGCCTTGAGGAAAGCCTCTTCGAAGTTTCTTCCAATCGCCATCACTTCACCCGTTGACTTCATCGAAGTGCCGAGTGTTCGGTCTGCCGTTCGGAATTTGTCAAATGGCCATCGAGGGATTTTGACAACGCAGTAATCAAGCGTAGGTTCGAATGCAGCGGTCGTACCTTTCCCAGTTATTGGATTTGGTAATTCATCCAGTGTATATCCGACAGCAATTTTTGCAGCCATTCGAGCGATTGGGTAACCTGTTGCCTTGCTTGCGAGTGCGGAGGAACGGGAAACTCGTGGGTTGACTTCAATCACTCGTGTCTCACCAGTTGATTGATTGTATGCAAATTGAACATTACACCCGCCCTTGATATTCAGTTCACGAATTAAGGCGAGCGCTTGGTCTCGGAGAATCTGATGGTCAGCATCTGAAAAAGATTGCAAAGGGGCGACAACCGTCGATTCACCCGTGTGTACGCCCATTGGGTCGATGTTTTCCATCGTACAAACGATGGTTGCGTTATCTGCACCGTCACGCATCACTTCATACTCCAATTCTTGCCACCCAAGAATCGATTCCTCAATTAACACCTGACTGATACGAGAGTTGCGCAATCCAAGTGTAGCGATTTCCACTAATTGCCCCATATCCCAAGCTGTACCTCCTCCAAGTCCACCAAGCGTGAAAGCAGGACGGATGAGAAGTGGCCAAGTACCGATTGATTCAGCAGCGGCAATGACCTCATCCATCGTTTTGCACGCGATGGCATTCGAAATTGGAAGATTGATTGATTTGCAGACTTGATTGAATAACTCACGATCTTCTGCTTTGTCAATTGCATCTAAATCCGAGCCAATCAATTCGATTCCAAGACGTTCAAGTGAACCATCGTGGGCAAGTTCACTGGCGATATTGAGGGCGGTTTGTCCACCCATGCCTGCAAGCAATGCGCAAGGCCTCTCAATTTCCAAGATACGCCGGACAGTATCAGCGAGTAGCGGTTCAATGTAGATTATATCGGCCATTTCAGGGTCATTCTGAATCGTTGCAGGATTTGAATTGACCAAGATGACCTCGTAGCCATCTTCCCTTAGTGCACGGACGGCTTGGCTTCCTGAGAAATCAAATTCTGCAGCCTGACCAATCTTAATCGGACCACTACCAAGCACAAGAATCGTTTTGAGGTCATCTCGACGTGGCATCAGTTTACACCTCCCAAGGCTTCATCGACAATATCACGGAAATGCTTGAACAAAGGTGCTGCATCATGAGGACCTGGACAAGCCTCAGGGTGGAATTGAACCGTAAACGAAGGGTGGCCTACAAGGTCTAATCCTTCGACCGTTCGGTCGTTTGCATTGACAAAACGAACCACAACTTCAGCGCCGTGTTGATTGGCACTCGGGGGCGAACATGCACCACTTGGATGAGCCGCAAGCATACCTGCATCAGGGTCTGCAACTGCAAAACCATGGTTTTGACTGGTGATGGTGACCAAACCAGTCTTCAAATCGATGACCGGTTGGTTTGCCCCACGATGCCCATAGCGCATTTTGTATGTTTGCAAACCGGATGCCAATCCCATCAATTGATGTCCAAGACAAATGCCCATGACTGGTAACTTTGCTTGAACTGCTTGAGCCAACGTATTACGAGCCATGGTTGCTTTTCCGGGATGAGCAGGGTCACCAGGGCCATTTGAGCAAAACAATGCATCGATCTGATATTCCTGAACGAGTACATCATACGGAGTTTCAGGAGGGCACCAGACCACTTCGAAATGAAGACAGAGGTTACGCAAGATATTGTATTTTATCCCACAATCAAGAACGCCAAGACGTGGCAGTGGATGGTCGAGTGCATCCAACGCACCATGATTCAAAATCACAGGAGTGGAGAGCGAGACTTGGTCGACCAAGTCATCAAGGTCAGGAGAGGTCAGTTGCTTGAGTCGCTGTTGAAGAAGTGCTTCTTCGGATTCAGGTCCAAAGACACAGAGCACAGTCCCAAGTTCCCGAACTCTTTGCGTAATTGCACGAGTATCAATACCTTCAATGCCAGGCACGCTATGTAAACGGAGTAAATCTTCCACTGTTGCAATTGAATGGCGGTGGTCTGGTTGCTGCATGGCATGGCGCACAACCACACCTCTTGGCCATACACCGGCAGATTCAGATGCTCCAGCGTGAATGCCGTAGTTCCCGATCAAAGGATAGGTGAAGGTCAGCACTTGTCCTGCAAAGGAAGGGTCGGTTAACGATTCTTGATACCCCATCATTCCTGTGGTGAATACCAACTCGCCCTCGCCATGGCCACGTGCTCCAAAGAGGGTGCCACAATAGCGCCCTCCATCGGCTGTAAGTAGCACACCGGGACCATCTGCTGATGGTGGTAAATCAACACCATACAAGAGCCCGTCTGCGGCATCAGGAAAGGTAGGAGCGTCGGAAACGCCGCGTTGTTTTCCTCCCGGACTAAAAGTGCCGGTTTGTACACCCAATACCGACATCAGTTTTGGTCGAAAACGAACCCCCATAATAATTGGCATCAAGCAGGTGCGGAAATAACGGGTACAGTGAAGTGGAAAAGAAAAATAAAATCAAGCGCAAGACCACAAGTAAGTATGTAATCACTCTTCTTCTTCACGGTCTAAATCCCGAACGCTCTTTCCGTTCGCCGATGGCTCGATAATGAGCCGAGCGTCATCGAAGGTTCGGTTACTTCCAGCCTCGCCATACCAGGCGTCTAAAAACAAAGCTAATGCGGCGACTTCGGAATGAGGTTGATTGCCCACAGCGATGTTGTATTGACTGTATTTGTAAACATCACCAGGTACTTTGGCACCACCTACGACAATCACCATTGGACGATCTCGTCGAATACGAGGGATTGCTTCACGGAACGGTTCCCCATACATGGTCAAATGAACAGCTACACCTGGCATTCCATCACCAGCATCTTCCTCAACAAAGCGTCTAAGCCAACGCATAGGGCTTTTGATGTGCTCACAATCCATTCCACCACCGAAGCGACTTGCTACTGAATCGAGGTTTTCAAACATCTTTGGATCTTTATCGCCTGCTAAAAGAAAACGGTTGGCACCAAGAGCACGCCCAACCAAAGCAAGGTGTGTGGTGATTCGGGGGTCTCGACCAAGGCGATAGCCCAGTCGTAGAACATCGACACGTTCACCTGTCATGATGCTTCGAGTTGCCAATCCTACAAGAAAGGTGCAGTCGTCAAGCGATTGATTCTACAGGAGGGTCTGGTATGTGTTCTTCAGCCTCGGGTGAGATATCGATGTCGTGATTGGCGCAGAACTGTTTCAACCACAGTAGAAGTGATGCATCAACGAGGAAATGTGCGCAAAACGTCACACCACCCCAAAGGAAGCCCAGCCGAAGACTACGCCAAAGAGCCGTTTGAATTTCAAGTTCGTTTGAAACAAAACCATAGACCAATGGTTCGATGAAATAAAATCCACATACGATAATCATTCCTCCAGAGATGAGCGAAGGCAGCAGTTGACCTAATTCTCTGCTGTAATCTCTAAAGAAAGCAGAAAAGAGCCCGAATACCATAACAGCAATAGCAACATCTGCAAAACTTAATTGCATTAAAATCGAAACTCCAAGTTCGGGGTTATCGCTGGCAGAATGGATGAAAATCCAATAAAAGAAGACCAGTATCATAATTAAAATACCGCCGTAGTAAGCCTTTGCAGAAATCATTTCGAAGATTGCATTGTGCTCTTTTACATTGAGGCGACGAATCAATCGGTCTGCCAGTTCTCGTCGGTGTTCACTCGGGCCACGGGGACCGAACCTCTCTTCATCTTGCCCGAATTCCTCTAAAGAATTCTCCATAGTATCACCGGACATGCCCATGCTTGACACTCACATCTTATCAAATCTGCCGAACTCGCAGGGTTCATGGGCGATGACTTCCGACCTCGGGTTGTTCACCGGAACCGTATTTCTACAGGTTTACATCGAGATGAAACGAACTCATGTCATGTGATGGGAATACTTAATGTCACACCGGACTCATTCCATGAAGAAAGTCGCAAAACTACACTTGAATCTGCGGTCCAAGCAGGTTTAGGTATGTGGGAACTGGGAGCCACATGGGTAGATGTTGGAGGCGAGTCGACTCGCCCAAATGCAGATCCTGTATCGGTTGAAGAAGAATTAGAGCGTGTCATTCCCGTCATCGAGGCACTTCGAGCAGCAAATTCTGAGAATTTAATTTCCATTGATACCCGTAGACCTCAAGTTGCCCAAGCAGCACTTGATGCTGGAGCAGATTTAATCAATGATGTATCGGGATTACGTGATCCTGAAATGGTCAAAATTGTTCTTGACAGTGGTTGCGGCGTTTGTATCATGCATATGCAAGGCACACCTCAAACGATGCAAATTCAACCAACATACGAGGATTGCGCAAAAGAAGTCAGTTCGCAATTACTCGAAACTGCACGAGGATTGGTTGCAGCAGGCCATCCTGCCGAGTACATCATACTAGACCCAGGTATCGGCTTTGGCAAGACACTTGACCACAACATCGAACTCTTGCAACGCCATGAATTATTTCGTGGCATCGAAGGATTTGCTGTGCTCTGGGGCGTATCTCGCAAGTCCATCATTGGACAATTAACCGGCCACTCAGAACCCTCTGAACGATTGAGTGGCACGCTCGCCATTGCATCGTTGGCCCACTTTGAGCGCATTGATGTTGTACGAGTTCATGATGTCCAAGAGCACATCGATGTGTTCAATGTCCTCAATGCAATTGACTAAACTCAAAGGCTACCCAATAATCCAGCAGCAGCAAACCAAGCTCCTGCCATACTACCGAGATTGGAAAGAGAAGTGACCAGCAAAACTCTTCCGGCTTTGTTGCTCCAAAAGGAACCCAAACTTTCGAGTTTGAGGAATTGTTGCAAATCTTCAGCCGTTGGCTCCCTCATCTTCAGTTGGACGTAACCAGCAAACCAACCTGCCGCAAGTGTTGGATTCAATGAAGTGATTGGCGAAGCGGCGGCAGCAGTGAGGATCGCCAAAGGATGCCCACGAGCAAGCGCACATCCAAGTGCTGCAAAGACGGCATTCGCTGCAGTCCACACCGTGAACATTTCCAGTAAATTTACGCCATCTCCTTTCGCCACGAAATACACCATCAAACTCATTACAAAGAGAGGTATTAACCACGGAATACTTTTGGAAAAACGACTCCGTACTGGAAGATGTTCAAGTTGGTGCAAACCCTCTTTGTCCGGAACTGTACCGTTGGTCAAATGCTGTTCAATGCCTTTCAGGTGACCGGCGCCAACGACCGCTAAAATCTTCTTATCCGATGGTTGAAGAGAAGAGATTTTACCCGCGAGAAAAGCATCCCTTTCATCAATTAAAACAATGCCTGCCCCAGGTGAGAACGTTCGTAACTCTTCCATTAATGAAGTCAACAAATCTTGGTTTTCAAGTAATTCATTCAGTTCTGGACTTTCATCATCGTCTTTATCATCGCCCAATAAAGACCGAAGTATTCTGAATTTCTCTCGGAATCGCATTTTCTTCCATGCTCGACGTAATGTCGTTTGGATATCACGGTCAATCAGCGCGACCTCAAGGTTTGCTGCTTCAGCCTCTTGAACAGCAACAAGCAGTTCGGCCCCAGGTTGCTCGCCTTCATCAAGCCCCATCTTTCGTTGTTCTGCAGCCAACAATGATTGAAGAAGAACCAGAGGTGCTTTACCTTCTTTGACTACTTTGAGCAATCCCTCTTTGTCCAGACGACGATTACTGGTGAGTGCTTCATGACGTGAAGCACATAACTCAACTGCAACAATATCCGGCTGATAGGTCTTGATCTGTTCACGAACTGCAACGACACTTGCAGTCGACACATGAGCAGTTCCAAGGATTCGAAGCGTTGGAGAGATATCGACAATGGGAGTTTCAGCCATCATTCTACCTCGCTTTGAAATAATTTTTTCAATTCTAAACCCATTGCTTCAACAGCCTGAATCGCAGCCTCATCAGGGTCGTCAGGAACGGTAGAAAGAAGGATATTGAATGGTATTTGGCCACCTGCTAACGCTTTATGTCCACCGGATAAACCGCCGTCCCATTTTTCGGAAAAGACCCGTCCAAGATGGAGAGATTCATTGGTCGTACGAGCAGAGAGAATGACTTTCCCACGCCGTGGACCAAAGACGATGACCGTATCAATTCCTTCAGTCGGAAGGAGGAAATCTGCAATTTGGGCCAACGAATCTCTGTTGGGCATCGATGACAATGGTGCCAGCAGTGTTGAATCAAACAATGAACGAGAACCCAATGCTTCTGCAAAGGATTCGAGTGTTTCTTGGGACCGTGGCGGTTCTTCTATAGAACGGAGTAAGTCCTTATCGACGAAGGCATTGAGCCATGACAAAGCCCGAATGTCAACTGGATTGAAATTACGAGTAAACCCGAGTGTGTCAGTTCGTATACCAAAGGCGAGTGCAGTAGCGACACGAGCAGTAATCGGATGATTGAGGCTCATCAGGATACTTGCGACAAGTGATGAGGTGGCTGAAAACTCAGGGAGAACAAGTGCGATATCTGCAGCAACTGATTCTTCAAGTGAGTGATGGTCAAGGACAATATGAGGTACACAATCATCTGGAAGTATATTATTGGCTCCTGGGCGATGGAAATCGACGGTCATGACAACCGCAGCATCTCGCAAAACATCTTGAACTTCCCAATCAAGAATCAGACGCCGAACTGGAATATCGAGCAGACGGACCATTGCCCGGTTCTGGTGATGCTCAATGAGTCCACCATGCAATAATTCTGGAACCAGGCCCATGTGCTGTACCAACTCATACATCGCTAATCCAGCACCCAACGCATCAGGGTCGGGGTTATCGTGGCAAAATATGGCCACCTTCGATTTTTGAGGTATTGATTGAAGATAATGCAACACGACCCCAGCACCGTCTTTTCGTTCCCAGGAACGAATGCGGTCTTGCATGGCTGCAAACGAAACGTCATCGACACTGATCAAATCGACACCATCGCCTTTCAGCGGCAAGGTGGTGAGTATCGGTATATTCGCCCAACGGTTTTGCAATGCAGCAAGTGGAGCGACATCTGCTAATGCTTCGGGGTCGAGCAAAAGAACTGCTGTTGGCTTGTGGGCATCCAGCGGTAGTGAGTTGAGTAAAGTTGGGCTTGGGAGCGCAATGATTTCGCAGCCCTCTAATGGGCCATCAAGGGGGAGATGAGCAGCGAGTCCAATCAAGATACTTCTACGTCGTTCAGCACACCATTGACTCAACCGTATGGCGAGTTGTCCAGATCCGATGATGAGAAACATAACTCCACCAGTCCACTCTTTCTCCTCTTGCGGTTTGAAGGTACGCTTGAGATGCGATGTTTAACAACTCAAAATTCGATGATGACATTTTCACGTTCTTCTGCGGTTATTTCGAACAGGTCACGGCGTTCACAGCCTTTCATATTCGCCACAAATACAGTTGGGATCATTTGAATAGTTTTGTTAAAAGCAGTCACAGATGAATTGTAAAACTCTCGGCGGTCTGCAATGCTGTTTTCCATTGCAACGAGTTGATTCTGAATGTTGAGGAAACCAGCATCAGATTTGAGTTCGGGGTATTGCTCTGCAACCATGTTGATTTTAGGAATCATAGCAGAGAGTGTACTTTCTGCACGAGCGACCCCTGCAATATCTCCATTTTTCAAAGCACCAGCTGCTGCACCACGGGCTTCGAATAATTTATCGAAAAATTGAATTTCTTGTTTTGCCATACCCTTTACAATGTTGACGAGGTTCGGAATCATATCATAGCGTTGTTTCAAGAGAACTGAGATTTGAGCCCATGAGTTGTTTATGTTTTCTTCAAGATTAACTAAGCGGTTCCATGTTGAGAAAAACCATACAATAAATATTAGTAAAAAGAATCCAGCAATTATGCCACCTATCAATGCAATATCAGCCATGTCCATTCGTGAGAACTCTACGCTTTGAAACCATTGGTTCGCTCTCACCGAGAGGAGGCAAGGTCTTGAAGCAAGAACGACTGCCATTGCCATATCTGCATGGTTGATTCATACATGAGTAGAGATTAGGAACGCTGGGGGACTCGAATGATTGTTGAAACTCTTATCATTTCACTGGGGATATTTGTTGTCGCCTTTTTGTTTGCACCTATTGGCATGGGTGGAGGAATGCTGTTTGTGCCTTTACTTCACTATGGTTTAGGCTGGGAAATCAATGGCGCACTCTTTGCCGTATCTCTCTCACTCACGGCTGTTGTGAGTTGGGGGAGTGGCCTTGCTCACAGAACTGAAAAACATTATGATGATGTATCGCTCAACATTGGGCTGAAAGGTGCAATTCCAGGTGCTGTTCTTGGGGTCGGGATTGTTGTCATCATCGGTGAAAAGATGGATTTTGTCTTCAAACTGTTGAGCCTTGCCATGATTACTTGGGCGGTTTACAAAACGGCAATGAAGATGAAGTCCGATTCGAACATTCAACTCGCTTCAGGTGATGAAAGCAATGAGGATATTCAATCGATAGCTTTGCAAATCGGTGCAGGAATTGGCGGTGTGCTGTCAAGTGTCTTGGCGATTGGAGCAGGTATCATTTATGTCCCAGTGTTACGAACGTTTGCTCACCTTGAGCCACGTAAGGCAATTGGAACAAGCCTCCATTTCATGATGGTGGCAGTACCTGTTGCAATCTTGGCTCATCTTTTGACGTTATCTTCTGAACAGTATTCCATACTCGGTAAAGAGATTGTATTGATCTCCATTTTAATGGCCCTAACGCTTCTTGGTTCTCGAAGCGGTGCTAAATACGGCATGAAGTACCTTTCTGAACAGCAATTGATGAAAATATTCTTGTTCGTCATCGTCGTTGTTGGTTTGAAGTATGTGGCTGACATCGGCGGTTTTTAACCCTCAGTCTCAAGGATAAAGTCATCTGATGGCGCATTGAACATCAGTTGTGATGTGTCTTCAACAGCGACAATCCCACGGATACTGTGCTTTTCTTGGAGTTCAACGGTTGGCTGAGCGAGTTTGACTCGGGTGTGAGCAAATGAGAGTAAATGGCCCGAAGATACGTTCCATTCACCCTCTGGCAGCCACAGGCCGATTGAGCCAAGTTCAGGATGATGGACAACAACCAGTGTGTCTTGGTTTTCATCAACTTCGGCACGCACAACGCGGAGTGTAGCCGCTTCTGGAATCAGTTTACTCGAAGGTTGCCAGACTTTCCAAGTATCCTCAAAGGGCTTATTATGCTCATTGACGCGCCACTCAATCGTCTTCATTTTCTTTGCGTATTCTTCAGTCTCTTCTTCATTTAAATGATTCAACCCATCCAGCAGAGTTCGCAATCCTTCATGCTGAAGCATGTCGGTATGTGTCATTGCAGCATTCGCCATCAAGATGTGTTCGGAGAGTATCTCAAGTTGTTCTTGAGAACCGATTTGCAACGTACATTCCATTGCTTCATCGAGAACTTCCAAAGCCAAACCGGGCTGGTCGATGGCCAACAAGGATTCACCGAGGTTCATCAAGTGAACTGATGCTTGTTTTTTATCATTCGAAACAAGAGCCTTTGCACGCTGAATATGTTGCTCGGCAGCGTGTGCCTCATCGAGGAGATGTCGTGAAATCCCAGCACATACAAGATAAGGTAATCTCGGTGCTGAAATCAATTGTGCTTGTCGGTCTGCAGTCTCAAATAATCGAGCAGAACGTTTCCATTTCTCTGAAGCAATTGCAAGAAGTCCGAGTTGGTAGACTGCATGCATCTCGGCAAATGAGTCGTCGATGAGGGTGGCTGATTGAAGCGCTCGGGAAAGATGTAATCGCGCAGTTTCACGTCGTCCAGACATTTTCGCCATCAAACCCAAAGCGGTCTCTGTACGATACAAATATCCACTGAGCGCACTGTTGGCAAGTTCGGCAGAAGACTCATCCAGTGGAGCCAAATCAAGGCCGATAGATTCCAATACCTCGCTGAGTAAGAGGAGAGTTTCCTCATAGACTTCACGAAGATGCTCGGAAGAATTGGTCGAAGTGAGTTGAGAGAGATGGGTATCGAGTGAGAGAATCGGTTGGCAAATCTGTGGTAAATCACCCAACTTTTTCAAATGGTTTCCCTTGATCTGTTCACCTGCCAATGTTCGTTGTAAGGCACGTTTGAGGTTCACTTCAGAAGCATCGTCTGATGTTGCTTTCTGTGATTGTGGACGGTCTTCAATCAATGAATCGACCATCCAAGTTAATTTTGCCTGAATATCATATTGATGAACTCGACTGATGGCATAACGCATCTCAGCGGCCCTCACACGCCGTGAAAGACTTTTCATTCGACCTTTATTTTTCGAAGGACTTTGTGCAGAGAGGCGCTGAATGAAAGTAGAAGGAGGGCAGGTCGTATAGCCAAGATTCGCTTTTTCGCCAGATGTCGTCATTTTGAAATCATCGGTTACTAAAATCACTTCTCGACCTTCCCGTTGAAGTTGTGATGCAAGTACCATCAAAGAGAGGTCGACATCTTGCGGTGAGGCCTTCTCACCAATCATTCGAGCAAGACCTCGAATTTGTCCATCGTCAATGGCGATGGTGGTCAAGAGGGAGGCAAATTCATCCAATACTTTCGGCTTTTTGGACCATTTTTGGAAACGGACATTTCGAATTTCATCATGAACACCAGGCGTAACAAAAAGCATCTGGCTCTTTTTCTTGAGGACCTTGGTTATGTCCTTGACAAAAGTATCAGGCGCCATCGAGCCAAGATGGATAAAGCAATTTGAATCAACGACCCAAGTCTGCGTCATGACACTGCTAGCAAGCCGAAGGTCATGATGTTTCACTCTGGATTCAAGCCAGGAAAAATACATGTCGCCGGTCGCTTGAATACACGATGGCGATATCGAGCGACTATCCGGTACACAAAATTACGGAGGGGCAAAGGTATTAACCAAACCAATGGATACCACATTGAGTAATACCATTTCATGTAAAGAAGACAACGAATGGCTGCTGCAGAACGCATGTAGGGTTTACCGTCACGAATCAGATAGACGCTATCCGCAAGTTGGAATTTTTCCGGAAAGGTCGAAATAAGTTGCTGGCCTTCTTTACTTTCAATCGCAAGAAAACGAATCGAATGTTGTTGTTTGAGGCGTGGATTAAGAAACACTGCTGTATGGGTGCAGAGTCCACAATCACCATCCATCAAAATGATATCTTTACTTGTCATTCCATCACCTCAATCGGTTCAATATTCCAAGTTTGGACATTTACTCCTGGACTCATATGGATGTGTTCAGGATGAAGGATTTTTTCAATACCAAGGTGGTATGATTCCAACAACGTATTTGTCTCAACCTCAACCTGTGCTGCACAATACTTCCAAGGAAGATGATGCGTATATGCACGATGTAATACGCCTTGGTGCCATGTATACAAACTGTAACGTTCAAAGAGGAAATATTCGAGTGAACCTTGAACTGCCAGTTCCATCGGACCCGAACTGTTTGTAGTACCAATCAAGGATTCACCACCAGCCCTACGTCGAGAAGACCAGGAATAACACTCATCCGTTTGAACTTGAACTTTGGCTTTTGCATAACGATATGCAAGGCCATATGAGCGCGGTGCATGAAAGCATGTAACTCTGCTTTGGGCATCAAGGGTAAGGAAGAAGACTCCGGGAATTCCATCTTTCGTAACATATGCTCGAATATTAAATTCACCAAAGGTCGAGATGAAAGGAACCCAAGGAAGTCCTCTTGGACGGACCTTTTCCATGGTGAATGGAATGACGCCAATATAGGCCTCTCCATTATAGAGGTCAATTTCAAGGCCTTCAGGAATATGTTTTTTCAGCAGTTGTGCATCAACTTTCCAATGCATGAAGGTGAGATTTTTCCAATTTTGGTACAATGTACTTTTTCTCAAAGGCATTGCAAACGGAATGTGGCTACAATCCAGTTGATGGTTTGCTGCCATGGTTGTTGCAAAGAGAGAATGGTCTTGAATCATCCTCTTAGATTTCAACAGAAGCATCCGAGTGAACCTTAAATTTCATTTCACCGATATCGTGTTGTTGCCAGGTTGCAAGAAGTCCAAGTAAGAATCCGAGTGGAGCCATCATTGTGCAAAGAACGAGAATCGGTGTGGATACATACATTGGACGGTCGGCAGCAAGCATTCGCAACCAAACATACCGTCCAACAAACACATCAAAAGCAAGCATGTGTAACCAGGCAAGAGCGACTATTTGTTCATTCTCAAATAATTCAACTACAATTTCTGGAGTTGGCATCTGCGTCATGAATGTCCAAAGAATATCCGGTGCATTTGGAAGTGCGAGAAGAGTATATGGGATGAGCAGAGGTAAAACTGACCACCGAAGATCTCCGACAAATTTTTTGGTAAGTTCATGCTTTGGCATGAACCACATAAGACTCCAGATCGGAAGAATAAGTATCGATGATATCCAAAATGTAGTCATTGCAAGTGTATCCATAGTCGTGAATGGTGTTCGACTCGCTTATAGATTCATGTTTGTTACAACTCATTGTGATTGAACAGTGAGAGCAAGAAGATGAAAATTGAATCACTCAAAGAGATTCAATAACCATGGCAATACCTTGACCGCCACCAATGCATGCAGTTGCAACACCATAGCGTCCACCACAGCGCTTCAATTCGTAGGCGAGTGTGAGAACCAAACGTGTTCCCGTTGCTGCAAGTGGATGGCCCAAACCAACAGCACCGCCGTTGACATTTACTTTCTCCACATCGAGTTCAAGGTCCTTGATACAAGCAACTGCTTGACCGGCGAAGGCTTCGTTAATCTCCCAGCGGTCGATATCGTCTGTTGTGAGCCCAGCCTTCTCCAAGGCCTTACGGGATGAAGGAACAGGCCCATAAGCCATGATGGCAGGTTCAAGTCCTACGATTCCCCAAGAGACGATTCGTGCAAGCGGTTCATCGCCATCGGCTTTTGCTTGTGATGCGGATTTGATGACCACAGCAGCTGCACCATCGACGACACCTGAAGCATTTCCTGCAGTGACAAATGAATCGGGTCCAAATGCTGTTGGGAGTTTAGCCAGTGATTCTTCTGTTGTGCTTTTGACCACATGGTCTTCGTCTTTGTGCGTTACAATCGTATCTCCCCGACGACCCTTAATGGTCACAGGAATGATTTCTTGCTCAAAAACATCGTTTTCAATCGATGCCGTAATACGAGCGTGTGAACGAGCAGCATATGCATCGATTTCTTCACGAGTAACACCCTTTCGGTTGCAGATTTCATCCGAAGTTTGAGCCATAAACAAGCCACATGTCATGTCTTGAAGGTTTGTCATCATGTAATCTTCGACCTGAGGTGAACGACCGAGTCTCCATCCTTCACGCCCACCACGCATTACGTGAGGCGCTTGACTGAGGTTTTCCATTCCACCTGAAACGACGGTCGATGCTTCTCCAAGCATGATCATTTGTGCCCCAGTGATGATCGACTGGACACCTGATCCACAAATCCGAGAGAGTGTGAGCATTGGAACTTCTTGAGGTATACCCCCTTTAAGACCTGCATGACGTGAACCATAAATCGATTGAGAACATGTCTGTAAAGCATAGCCCATGACGACATGGTCGACCGATGAAGGGTCTGTGCCCGTCTTTTCAAGAGCGCCTTTTATTGCCAAACCACCGAGGTCTTGAGCAGTCATTGACTTCAATAATCCACCTTGTTTACCATCGCCACGCTTACCGCCAACCCATTCACAAAATGGTGTTCTTGCTCCGCCAACAATGACTACATCATCTGCCATGATACTTCGAAAGCGTATCGACTGATAACTTCATACTATTCCGAGGATGAAAAACACAGTCAGATAGAATACCGGGAGATAGAGCGTTTCCATCAGCGAGTAGGCGTAGGCAAGAATACTGTATTCAGTGCCTTGAATCAGAATAAGTTCTTTGCCAGGAGGGTCTTCATTTCCAATGACCTTGAGAAGCGAATTACTCAGCGTATCATCAATTTTTTCTTCAGACAGTTCTTCTTCCGAACGAGTGGTGATTTCCCCATGGATGTACACCGGATCGCCCAGCCTCAATCCGTAAAGAGTCCACCGAGTGGAACCGATGTCCCACACATTGAGTGGGACTTGATAATGAACTCTCTTAAACATCGAAGGTTCAACTCGCATACCACCGCTTCCATCGTGAAGAATGAAAGGTACACCTCCACTCTGGCGAGCAGATTCATGCGTGTGTGATTTGATAAGATTGAATACATGATGGTACATTAAATTAAAAACTGAATATATTTTTCCAACTCCATACATGAAAAAGTTCCGTGTAGCCCAAATAGGCATATCACCCTGTGCCGGGAAGTCTTCACGCACCCATTCATAACAAACAATATTTTCACACGACATTGCAGGGTTATCATCGACAAAGATTTTCAGGGCACCATGTGGGCCTGGTCGTGCTTGACCGATCAACTCCACCTCTCCTACGAGGGCTGAGCTGACGAGTGAAGTTTGCATCTCGATCATTTCCATGTTGCCTATCGATTTTGATAAAGACGATAAAAAGAATATGAAAAAATACAATAAAGAGAGGACGATGACACTTCCAAAAGCAATACCAAAGATTGGACTCGATGTGAACTCCATTAAGAACACAAAAATCGCTACGGTCGTATCCAAATGATATTTGAAAACGGATACAGCACCCCAGTACTGAAGCATCAAGAGACCGAGAGAGAAATACACTGCTCGGAGTGTGAAAAGTGGTGGCTTTGGTGGACCAACCATGAAGGGGTGTTCAAAAAGCAATGAACCTTCTTGGTCTTCAACATAAGGTTCTTTCAAGTTCCAAACGTGCTTACTCGGTGTTGGGAAATGCCATTCTCCTGCATTGTTCTTCAATCCATCCAGACTCTTCGGAAGCCAGTACTTTTCAAAACTGTGGCCTCGTTCTTCAGCATAGGTATGGAGAAACTTTTCGTCGGATACTTTTTCTTTGAATTGTTCAAGTTCTCGAGCAAACGGGTGCGGGGTGTTAAAGATAAGCAGAAGAAGACCACACAAGGCCCAAAACGGACTGAAGAAAAAGCCGAAAACATAGAGCAGTGCACCGAGGGACCAGCCAATCCACATTTCCTGTGTATAGGGAAGAGAAGCGATGAAAAATCCGCCGCGTAATTCTGGCGCCTTGCCATCCATGCCAAGTGGTTTTCAATACAGGTCTTGAAGTCTGTGGTGTTTCAAAGAAGCGCAAACATGCCTATCCCACAAAGAACACAGACGATTGGCATAATTAGCAATTCCGCTGATGAACGAATCCTACCCAAATTTGCAAGTTCAGTACCACGCTGAATATTTGCTTTCATCCCGGGATGATCCTCACCATGAACTGAGATGGTCGTATGGCCAATTGTACCATCCAAACCCTCGTTCGTAAGTTCGTCTCTTGCTCGAGGTTTGACCATTCCCAACAAATAGACTGGATTTCCGATACGAAGCGCATGAGCAGTCCATCGATGTTTACGGACATCCCCGCCACTAAAGAGCCGAGCAGCGAATTCGGTTTTGAAATGGTCTCGTAATGTATCTGCATGGCTTGAAGTCCATTGCTTGATGAAATTCCCGAGGTGCTTTCTCTTAAAAGTACCCGATTCAACACGAATTCCGCCCGTACCATCATGAAGCATGAAAGGAACATCGCCTTTGTCCGAACGAACATTTTGCCAATTGCATTCTTCTGTCGTGGTTGTATTCCCATCAGAGTCTGTTGAAGTCACCTGTCGGCAAACATAGACTTCGTAGAGCCACTTGTAATCTACGCATCCAGGTATCATACGTTGCTGATTTCCGTCAACAACGACATTGATCCATTGCTCAGGTGCTGGACGAACTTGTCCAACGAGTTCTGCTGACCCGACTGCTACTGAGCGAACTAAAGAGGTTGGAGTATCAATCATTTGTTGCTGTTTCTTATGTTGGCGGTATCCGATAATCAACCAGACCACACCGACAATACTCATCACCAGTGGGGTGAACTCAAGTGACCCTTGGCCGTCTACAACTTCTTCATTCGCAAATGCATCTTGTTCTGCGAGAATAAGCATACCGAGGGAGACTGAAAGAAGTATAATGAACAAAACCATACTGATTCCAAACGTTGCCAACGTTGCGGGAATAGGCGTTCCTACTTTCGTTGGATGTTCTGGAAGTGCGGAACCGTCACCATCAGGAGCATAACGGTCTTCTTGGTTCCAAGTCGAGGGCCCAGGAGCTGAAAGAATCCAGTCATTTGGGTCATTGGTTGGACTGTAGGATGAACGGCCAAAGAACCAAGATTCCATCTCATGACCATTTTTTAATGCAGCCTCTTCCAAATCATTTGGTTGTGGTGCGTTCTTACGGACGTTATGAAGGTCAGCTTCGAGTGAGGCAGGAGAAAGCAGGGCAATTACGAAAAAACCGAAAGCAGTAATTATTCCTCCCCCATCCATGAAAGTCACAAGACCACCTAAGACCATCAAAAGTCCGATTACCCAACCAATCCAACTGAGCCAATGATAGGGCATAGTAAATTGAAAAAATCCTCTATCGAGATTAACACCATCGAGTGACATGGTTGTTCCAAAGTAGGGGCCTGTAAAGCATTACCTACTGAAAGAATACTAATAATTACGGGTTTAAGGCAAGTACTCCAAACACTTTGACCAGGATTCGTTTATCGCGACATCCATCAAATTCAGCATAGTGAATTTGTTCCCAAGTTCCAAGATGGAGTTTCCCATTGCGAACTGGCATAGTGACTTGTTGTCCAAGTAATTGGCGTTTCAAATGTGCATCGCCATTATCTTCTCCGGTACGGTGATGATGATACTCCTCTCCTTCGCGACCATCGCGCCCATAAAATGGTGCAATCTTTTCGAGCCATTTCATGATGTCATGGTGTAAACCGTGTTCAAGGTCATTCACATAACATGAGGCTGTGATATGCATCGGATTAACCAGAACAAGTCCGTCATGAATGCCGCTTTCTGCTACAATGCGTTCAACATCTTGGGTAATACAACGGATTTCATACCGTTCATCCGTGTTGATCCATAATTCTTCGACATAGGTTGCTGCTTGACCGGTAATGAGTTTGCCCATGCACCACTCAGGAGTCGGTAGTTGTTGATTATTTCAGTCGTCGAAACAAAGATGAATCGTCAAGTCCTGGAGCGGAAGTCATCAGCGGAATCGCCACCAGCAGCCCACATATGACCGAGCATATTCCTTGAACAAAAACCAAAAAGGCAAAGATTGCTGATTCGTTTCCAAAAAATTCACCCAATCCACCATCCCCGCCTAAGAATACACCTAAAATATAGACGAAATACGAGACCAAGATGCCGATTAAGACAAGGTGAATTCCTTTTCTCTTGTATTGGGTCATCCAAGAACCACCCAAAATGCAAGTGAAACCAACCAAAATTCCATTTATTATGCTGAGGGCAATTGCTGAAACGGGAATGACAATCACTTCACCAGTCCATGGGTCAGTCTGCGGTATGAAATTCGCAAATATTCCAAGCAAGGCAATCGCACCCCATATGATGACAAAAATGCCGAGCACTTTTGGAGCAGAGGATTGTGGTTGTAAGTACATGATTTGTTGACCCATTGGAGCATTCATCTGTTGCGGCAAACCAACGATTATGGGTGCAGGGGTTGCCATCTGTGGAGAGGCGTCGAAAGAAATAGACTCTGGTCGTTCGCTATGTTCGTGATTGTGAATCGTTGCTCCAATGTGAACATCTCCCACAATGGCGCTGTCTTGAATCGGAACTTTAGGTTCAGCGGCCTTCATGGGTTCGCCGTCATCCCAAGGATTCGGTTGCATGAAAAAAAGATTCTTACACTCTCATATCAATGCTTCTTCCCCACGTTCATGAGCCATGGTGGTGTTGAAGAGGGAGGACCACTTGGCAACAGCCAAGGAGGGTTGGAATGGCTGATATTTTGCTGGTCTACAAAAAAAACTTCGAGGCAGTACACGATGTAAGCCTTGGTTTGGTGACCAAGGCACTGGAAGAATCAAGTCAACGCCGAGGAGGCTTACGAATCGATGTTCGTGCTCGTGAACAAGTACGGCGTGCTGACTTCATTGGACGTGATTTGGTACTTGTTCTTGGTGGCGATGGAACGCTGACAAGTATTTCCCACAACATCGATGCGACCACTCCAGTGATTGGAATAAATTCTCATCCGAGGACTGAAGACCCATTGGGGAGTTTCGGGTTTTATATGGGCTCAAATCTCGACACATTTGCTGAGGATTTGGAAACGGCCCTCAATGGCGATGCGATTGTCAATGAACTCCCTCGACTTCAAGCGATTATTGACACTACCTCTGGGAATAGATTCACAACTGACCCAGCGATGAATGATTTATTGATTGCCAATACACATCAATACGCACCAAGTAAATACCATCTTCGTCGAGGAGAGAATAAATGCCTTCAACAAAGCAGTGGTTTGCTCTTTTCCACTTGGCTAGGGCAAGGTGCTTGGCTGAGTAATGCTGCAGGTAAAGGTGATCTCGAACATTTACTTCAACGGGTCAAAGATGAACAAAAATCGACACATTATTTTGTACTCGCACGTGATATACCTCCAGCAGAACGCGAAAGAATACCTTGGTCGTGGATGGATTGGCCAGATGAATCGACAACAATGACATCCGACATGCATAGAGGCTACGTCGTTCCAGACGGTTGGGATGAAGTTCATTTTAACAGAGGGGCGACAATTACAGTCAACACAGAAGCACCTAAACTTCGGCTTCTCACTTT